>VMHT01182408.1_pt1 | contig 16450 bp, 21 predicted proteins | sample 4693611 | NCBI WGS metagenome assembly VMHT01 (sample SAMN12280063, study PRJNA550983) | marine metagenome | isolation source: seawater sampled from same location over 5 years 0.02-0.2 micron viral filtrate | place: USA: collected off the coast of southern California halfway between the port... ... | reverse complement strand
CCAGTCGCTGTTTTTCAGTTGCCCCAGGATGGAAAAATGTATAAAACATCCATAAATTCTTATGGTATGCCGTCTGGTCATTCACAACTAGCAACATTATTCTCAACATATATTATTTTAAGAACTTATCACAATACAACATTATCATATTCTCATAAATTATCTATTTACGTTTTAATGATTTTCTTAAGTATTTATGTTATTTACGGTCGTATTAAAGAAAATTGGCATACGATTCAACAGACTGTTATTGGTGGAACAATTGGTATAGTATTAGGATACTTCACTTATAAATCATATGTAATCTATAAGTAAAATTAACGTTTTCTTCGGCGGCGGCGACGCTTCTTGCGCTGACCTCTTCCAACCGTTTTAGATAAAATTTTTCTCATCAACATAGCTGCTGATCTTTCCAAAACGGCATTATTGCGTTGTCTTGAAAAAACACTCCTAGATCTACGTTTAGCCGATTTTCTTGATACTCGTTTTGTAATAGAGCGTCTCTTCATTTTTCTTCTTTTTCTTCTTGTAGCGGCGCGTTTTGCTGCACTTCTCACTTTTGAACTTAATGGCATATTATATATTATATGTAGATATTAATCTTTAAAATATATGCTAATAATTCCCAAACCTAATGTTGTCAGTAAAACACCCAGTAATATTTTCCAATCAAAATCAGGTGAATCGTCAAAAAATAAACTTGAATATAAATATATAAAAATGGCAGCCAATGATATCATAATGACAGGCCAAGTTACATCTGACGCATAATAAATAGATCTTGTAAAAGATATATTAAACGCATATACCGAAAGTGCTAATAAGAATACATAAAATAATGATTTATTAGGTATTTTTATAGGATTTCTACATTTTTTATCTGAAATATAATGTAAAAATCCTAAAATACCAGCAAACATCGCCAAATAGATAATCATCTCATCTACACGAATCATATTTTTATCTAATACATATTTTCTACCTAAATCTACAACGCATACAAAAAGCACTCCCAATACCGAATATCCAAACCATTTACTATATATGTTTATCATAATATATATAGTAAAGCTAAAATTTTTTTGAAATTATATTAATACCTATGACAATCAAAATTAATGCAAAGAATACATCAAAGTTAAATTTTGGAGACGAATCAAAAAATATACTTGATCCTAAATACAATAAAATTATATTTAATGAAACAATCATACCAACCAATGTTACATCGGGTGACAATTTAATTGCATGAGTAAATGCAAAACCAAAGCTATATCCAATAAAACCAAGCAAAAGTAATAATACTAATAATTTATTATTTATTTTTTTTGGAGATCTACATTTTTTATCACAAAGGAAATGTATTAAACCAAATAAACCTGCACCCATAGCGGTATAAACAATCATCTCGTTTGGTTTAACAAAATCTTTATCTAATATATATTTTCTAGATAAATCACTAATGGCTGCTAAAAATAAACACATTACTGCCAAAAAAACCCAAATACCTTTAAAAACCATTTATGTATATATATTATTCAAACATTTTTAATCAACAAGTTAAATTCTCTCTGATCCACGATTTAATTTTATTATTTGTCGGTTTCATAATTAATAATAAACCATTCATAAGTTGTATTTTATTATCTTCATTTGTTTCATCATCCATTAACTTTAAAATATTAAATAGTATTGCTAATATTTTTTTATTATAAATATCTGTAATATTTTGAAATACTTTATCAATATTTACGGCTTGTTCATTTGTATTATCATTAAATAAATTCGGTGTTTCAAGACTTAATATATTTGTGTACATTGCTAGTGTATGTTTAATAGATATTTTGTCGGTATTTTCATACGTTTCTTGTAATTTTTTTAAACCTTTTATTGCAGTGTCTAATATTTTTGAATATATAGCACAATTTTCAGGTTTATACCACATATAAAAACGCCGAATAGCTTGAAATAAATAATACAAATCATCCTTATTATCTTTCATATACCAACGCCATATACCTTGATTCCAACTCGGTTGTTGTATATTTAATAAATTATCCGAAATACTTAATTTAGTACCAATTGGACAATGTGATAATAAAGATAATTGAACCATAACTTGCAAAGGTTCTAATATCATATCACTTTTTTCTTTAATATTTATAAATTTATCCATTTATGGTAAGTAAGGAGATAATAAAATTTTAAAACAGACTTAAAAACGTAAAGATAATTTATATGAGAAATTATATTAAAAATTATGTCCGAGTCATTTGTTCAAATTGCGTTACCTAATGATAAATCTGTATTTGAATTGATGAATTTAGATAATAATGAAAAAATTAAAGCGATAGAAATAGGAATATCAGCAGTTGAATTAATTAATGAAAAACAATTTAGATATGATAATTCAGAGTTTAATGAAAAATTAACCGAAGCAGAAGCAAAGTATAAAGGAATTATTCAAAATTTTAAACAACAATTGAACAATACCGTTGAAGAAAATATCAAGTTACAAGAAACTTTTGCGTTGGAAAAAAAGAAATTGCATACAAATATCACGGAGAATATTGAATTGCAATTTATAAATAAAATAAATGATAAACAATATTGCATTAACAATTTAAATGAACAATTGGCTTTCAAAACAGAACAATTGGAAAAAGTAAATGAAAAACATTTTAATGATGAGCGAGAGAGAACACAAATATTACATCAAAAACACCAGCAAGATATTGAAAAACTACGTGCGAAGTTTGACAATGAAATGAAAGAAATTGTAAACAGAATGTGTAAATCTGAAGAAAATTCTTCAGTGAAAGGAAAAATTAGCGAAAATGTTATGTATCAAAAATTAAATATGCTTTTTCCTAAAAATACGATTGAAGATACTCACTCTGAAGCGGGTAGAGGTGATTTTATTATGACTGATTCTAAAGGGACATCTATTATGCTTGAAAATAAGGACTATAATAAAAATGTTCCCAAAAAAGAAATAGAAAAATTTAAAAGAGATCTTACAAATAATAGTGATATTTGGGGAGGAATATTAATGTCAAATGCATCTGGTATTTGCAATAAAAAAGATTATCAAATTGAATTTGTTGAAAATAAAATAGCAATATACTTACATTTTACAAATAAAGATCCAAACAAAATTAAGAATGCTTACGATATTATGTTAGCTTTAAATGATATTGATATTGATTTTTCCAATAAAGAGTTGGTTGAAAAATTGGCGGAAAGATCCGCGGAATTTAAAAGAAAAATCAATAAATCAAGGAAAGACTTAGATAAATTTTATAAAAGTATGCTTGAAAATATTTTAGATATTGAAACATTAACAAAAACAATTTATACAGATATTAAAATTAAATATTAAATTAATTTTTATTTACATATTTGTAAATAAAAAATATTAAGATTATATATATGGATAACGAAATATATATATTTAAAACAATTACTATGGGAGATGCAAATTCAGGAAAAACATTATTATGCCAACGTTTGTGTAAACAAAGAGAAGATTTACATTATTCAGCAACAATAGGAATTGAGTTTAACAGTATAAATTTCAAATATAATGATAAATATATTAAATTACAATTATGGGATACAGCTGGTCAAGAATGTTTTGCACCCGTAGTTAGAAGTTATTATAAAAATATTCTAGGTATATTTTTTGTTATAGATTTGACTTCACAAAGATCTATTAATAATATAGATTTTTGGTTAGAGGAATTTAATAATCATCGTAGTCAAAATTGTGAAACTATTATCATTGCATTGGGAAATAAAATAGATAGAAAAGATAGAATTATATCTTATGAAAAAATTAAAAGTATATTTGATAAAAAAAATATTGATTATTTTGAAATATCCGCAAAAAATAATGAAAATCTTGTGGAATCACGCGATTTTTTTTTAAATAAAGTTTTTAAAACGATTGATATAAATAATCATAAAGGTATACATTTTAGAAATTTGGAAAAAAATATGATTACTATAAAAAATAGAGATTCTTGCGCATATTTATGCGAAGATCAACAAAGTTGTTGTGTAATAAATTAAGTATTATTATATAATTGATCAATTAATAATGTAAATGACCAATTATCTTCATTCATATTAATTTCATTCCCACGTTCGTTCAATAAACGAATATGAAATTTTCTCAGGGTTATCGGACCAAAATATTCTCTTTTCTCTTGAGAAGCCTCAACGCGTCTTTCTGTTGTATATTGTACTGCCGGCGATACAGTTGTATTAAATCTAAGTTGCACTTTCGCAAAATAATTAGAAATAATAGGACTTCTATATTGATTTTTTTTTGGAACAGATAATGCATTTCTAAGATTTTCTATTGTATAACGTTGTGCTGATGTTAAATTATCTATTGAATCCGGATTTCTACGTTTTTTTCCGCAATTTCCTGGTGGTGAATCTGGTTCAACATAACATTTATTAGTTTCATCTACTTTACCACTAAAAACATCTGGTTGCATCGTTGTCTTCACAAAATATGAAGGCATATTGAATGTTGCTGTATTATTTTCATACGAAATACAACTGTCTGGTGCTTTATTATTTGAAAATTCATCTAATGAAATATACACATACTTGGTTCCTCTCAAATTTAATTTAGCTGTACCTATTTTCTCACCATCATCAGCTAAACCAATTAATGTTTTTCTGAATCCTAATAACCAACCTAAATTATAATTAACTCTTGTTCCTTGTCCAGAATATCCACAAACATCATTAGATTCTTCCCGATGCCAATATATTGTCATAAATTTACCTGAATTATTTTTAATATTAATATTATTACTTCCTTTATAACTAAATACTAAATCGCCATTACTTAAACTACTATCATTAATAGCCGTATTTAAAATTGTAATTAAGTTTATATCAGTACCAAACGTATCATTGTAATGATAGCTTCCCTTGGGAATAATAATTTTAATAATATCGTCATTTGCCGGCTTTACATAAAAGATATTCGTTCCTTCATTTTCTGAAAATACATCCCAAGAATGAGGCAATTCTATATTTTTTATTGAAATACCTACTACATTTTTAATAGGTTCACTTAAATTTACTGTAAAATTACTTGGTCTATCAAATAAGGATACATCCATTTCAACACATTTTTTGGATGTAAATATATTTCCATTATAATCTAATCCGAGAATTCTATCGCCATCTGCTGAAATAACAATATTTGATTTTGTTGTAATATTAAAACTTAATACTTTTGCAGGATTATTCCAAGCAGAGCCACCATTTTCTGAAAATATTAGTACATCTTTATCATTATCCCACACAGCTACCTTTAAACCATCCAATGAGCAAGTAATTGAGTTCCAATCTCCCGTTATTTCCGTTATTTTTGACCAATTTGTTCCAGAATCAAAAGAACGCCATATTTGATCTTCTGTTCTTATAAATATCTTTGTTCCATAAAAGTTAGTTACTATTTCTTTCCACTCATAATCGCATAATTCTGTATTTGTAGTATAATCCCATTTAGAATTATTAATAATTTGCCAATTCATACCTTTATTAATTGATTTTACAATATAATATTTATTATTTGTTTCATATATTCCATATACTTTTTCACCATCTCCTGTAATTTCTATATCTTTCCAATTTTGACTTAAATCAAAATTGTAATTATTTGTACCATCTGATAATGTAATTTGACCGTTAGATAAATCTTTCCAAGTAGCTGCATAATCATCAGAATAACAAACACCCCCCTTTTGTAATGCAGAAATTCTCCCAGAGACATTTTCCGCTGTTCTTGTTGCAAATAAATATTGTCCTGTAAAATCGGATGTTATTCCATTCCAATTTCCAGATATATCTGAATTTGATAAATCAACATTTGTTAAATAACTTACATTTCCCCTTTCCCACGTATTATTATTTCCACTTTTATTACTATACCATATGTGATGTTTATTGCAAACAGCTATATAATCGCCGCCATAATTCATTGTTATATCTTTCCATTCTTTATTGATATTCGCTTCCAAAATATTATTATTAAAGCTTATAACATTCCATGTATTAATTAATATGTTGGTTGCATTATCTGGTTTACTAATATCCAATTTATATAAATTTTCACTAGAATTTCCTACAATTAACAATCTACCATCATTATTAGAAGCGACAACGGAAAACTTATTGGAAACATTTGGATTTGAACTTTCATAATATTCTAATGTATCAGGACATCTTAAACACACAACGGGATCAGCAATAGTTCGGTATTGACTATCTATATTAATCGTTTTTGAAATACGTGCTTTTAACAAAGGATTTTTATAATCTTTCGGCATTGTTGGTGGTGTCCCTTTAAATGTTGTCCTATCCCAAATAGGCATTGTAAAATTATTTGTTGCTAATATTTTTTCATTATCATCCATAAAATCACCCTCTAGTAATGACTTTTCATTCTCTTCTTCATCTTCATAATAATTTGTTTTATATTCTTCTTTGCGAAATTCTCTTAAACGATGTGCGATTTCATCAAAAAAAAATATATAATCATCTTTTGCACCTTCAGCCTGTTTTAATGCATCCTTATATGTTGTAGACAATTCAATGTCAATATTATCATCAATATATTCAGAAAATACAGCATTTTCACTCATTATCCTATCTAATTCATTTCTAAATACAGTACTATTTTCACTCGTGGACCATATATTCCAATTGTTTAAGTTATCATTTCCACTATCAACATCAAAATATATATCAAATATATCTTCATCCTCATCTAAATTTAAATTGTTACTCCGTTCATTTGGAGTTTTATTTAAAAAAATTATATTATTTATAGTTATGATATATTCATCATCTAAATATTTTTCATCAAACTGATCTTTCATTTCTTGTATTTTTTTAACTATTTTTTCGTTTGTTAATGGTAACTTACCACCCAATCCTATAATATTAATAAGTTCTTCAGTGCTATAACTTGATATATCAAAGTCAATATTAGTAGCCATTATATAAAATTAATATATATTTTTATATTAATAATAAATTGATTTATAAAATTCATATACTAAAATATTACAAATAACACATAAAAATGGAACATTGTTGTCAAATTTGTTACGAAGATTTTGGAAAAAAAGACAAAAAGCAAGTTGAATGTGAATATTGTGACATAGGATGTTGTTCTGGTTGTGTAAAAATTCATATTTTATCTTTACCGGGAGAACCTAGTTGTCCAGCTTGTAAAAATATTTGGAATATGGATTTTTGTCAAGGAGAATTGACACAAAAATTTATGAATAAAGAATATAAACTTAGCAGGATGGAACTAATATTTAAATCTGAAGAACATAAATTTTCAAAAACAATGAGAGATGTTGAAAATATGATTGAATCAGAAACTTATAATCAAAAGATTAAAGACAGTAAAGATGAATTGCAAGAATTGCAAGCAAAATTAGATGAAAAGAAGGCTGAATTGCGAGATATGCGCGAAAAGCAAAAAAATCTAAAAAAACCTAATTATATTAAAAACGACGGGTTTAAAACGAAATGTCCAAATGTAGAATGCAGTGGATTTCTAAAGCAAGATTATTCTTGTATAATATGTGAAAAAACATTTTGTCATAAATGTTTGGAAAATGTGAACATTATATCTCGCGATGATGAATCCAAAATAGAACATCATGTATGTAATCCTGATCTAGTTGCTACTATAGATATGATTCATAAGGACAGTAAACAGTGTCCCGGATGTTCTGAACCCATATCAAAAATTAATGGTTGTGACCAAATGTGGTGTATTAAATGTCGCATTGCATTTAGTTGGGAAACCGGGGATATTGATTATGGTAGAGTGCATAACCCACATTTTGTTGAATGGAAAAAAAATAATGGCGAAACAATAACAAGACAACCCGGAGAAATTTTGTGTGGCGGATTGCCTGACAAAAATAATTTGAAATACTTCTTGGAATGTGCTGAACTTACATCTGCATATCAAAGCCAATTTCCTCGTGAAAACTTTCATATAATTTATAAAATAACACCTTCTCAAAGGGGGTATTTCCATGAAATGAAAGGAAATAACGTTATAAATTTACCTATATTTAAAAATACTATGAATCAAGAACGATTCTTTAATTGGTTATTTCTCGGTGTAACAAATAATATTTATCATTTTAGAAATTGGACATTGGATTGGTATAGACGCGAAGCTTTAAAAGAAGATATTACGAGAAATTTTCGTATTAAATTTATTCGTAAACAAATTACCGAATATACATTTAAGAAAAATATTTATAGACTTGCTATGAAAAAGAAAAAAAATATGGAAATTCTTCATATCTTTGAACTTTGTTATGTTGTTGGTGTTGAACAAGTTAATGAGATATTTAAAATTATACAAGGATTGGATGAAGATCCCTGTAATAAATATAGAAATGACTATTATAAAAATATGATAAAAGAAATAGGAAAAGAAGAAACATTATATAATTATAAAAATTACAGGGAAAATATGTGGTTGAAATTTTATCCAAAAATAGTACAATGTATTGAAAACATAGAAAACATTATTCATTATTCTAATCAAGAATTATATAAAATTGGCGTAAAATATAAGACAGTGACGCCATTTGTAACAAATTTATATAATATTACAGATTGGTCTATTAAAAGTTGGCGAACTTATCCATTTCAGAGTAAAAAATACGCATTGCAAAAAATGCACAGGACAAAATATGATAGAGAAAATCAAGATTGGCATTTTTGGGATAAAGATCAAATTCCAATTAAAGGACTATTTGGAGATGATATATTTGAAAAAAAACTTAAATTTAGAAATGATGGGTCTTGGTATGTTCATAAAATACATAAACAACAACAAAATGACGAAGTAGAAGAAGCCGTTATTAACCAGGGTGGTATCCGCGTTTAAAACAAACTTTTGAAAAATCTTAAAATATTAGCTATTTTATTCTCATCCTTTTTAAATCCTGTACAAATATGACCTTTTTCAAGTTTACCACATACTTTACATTTTTTTTTCTCAGTTGGTTTATCAGGTGGTTTTTCTCTTTTTTCGTGTTTACAGCCGCGTGCATTATGTCCGTGTCTCCCACATTTTGCACATTGAATAGGTTTTCTCTTTTTTTTTTGATAGATTATACCAAACCGATCGTGTGGTATAATTATTACTCCGTGTCCACGCTTAAAATGACGCGAGCCTTTAAACAAAACCATTTCAATTTGTTCAATAATGGTTGCATTTATTTCTAGTAATTCTTCCCTATCTACCCTTCGTGTACTTTTATAAATAAAGCGATTATAATTCTCATTTTTATATATTTTCGTGCGATCTTCCGACAAAAATATATATTTAATTTTACCTATACCCATTATTTGATTGGTTGAATTGTTCATTTCTATCACATAAATAGATGAACCATAAGGTATTTTCTCAGGAATATCCTTATCTAAACCATAAATACAACCGCTCCAGTTATTTTTATTGCGCCATTGTTTATTTTCTTCCCACGTATCTGAATTAAAACGAACGCTACCTATATGAATCATAATTTGAATGATTTAAAATTATGAGTCTGAGAGAAGTTTCAATTTTAATTATCGGATAGATTTAAGTAATTCATAAAGTGAAATAATAGATGCACCGGTCGCACCATTTACTAGACTGTCGTTTAAATCAAATGATACACCAGCAATATCCACGTGTAACCAATTCGTTTTTTTAGGTATAAAATTACTTAAAAATACTCCAGCCAATATTGCACCCGAAGAAGCATTTCCTGTATTTTTAATATCAGCAACCGCCGAATCTAAATATTTATTATACTCTTTCCACATTGGTAGTTGCCATATTTTTTCATTTGTTAATTCGCCTATTTTTTCATATTTTTTCAGTAATTTATCATTATTTCCCATTATAACAATTGACATTTGATTAAATATAGAACCTGCTTGCCCTGTTAATGTAGCTACGTCAATTATACAACAAGGTTTATAATTTTCTGAATAGGCAAGAGCATCCGCCATAATCAAACGACCTTCCGCATCAGTGTCCATAATCTCAACTGTCTGCTTACTATAACTTGTAATAATATCTCCCGGTCTTACGGCTGATGAACCCACCATATTTTCTACTAATGGAATTAAACCTATGACGTTACGTTTTAATTTATTTAAAGCGCATAATCGCAATAATGAAAAAACTACACTCGCTCCTGTCATATCCGTTTTCATATCGTGAAAATCATAACGTTTTAAATTAATTCCTCCCGTGTCAAATGTAACACCTTTTCCAATTAAAGCAACAGGTCTCTGATTTTTTTTTGGCATCCATTTGACAATCAACATATATGGTTTATTATGACTTCCTTTATTTACAGCTAATACCAAATTCAATCCTTTCTTTTTCAATTGATTTTCATCCATCACCTCTAATTTTAATTTTTGATGGTTTTCTTTCACAAATTTTACAAAAGTTGTTGAATCCATTACATTCCCGGGTTCATTCACCATATCGCGCATATCGTTTATTATTTCTGCCTCTTTTATTGAATTTAAGATTAACGATTTTAATTTATTCACAGCACAGAAATGGATACTTTTTTTTAGTTCTTTTTTTTTAGTCTTATGTTTATTAAATTTATACATATAATAAACTACACGCAATACTTGATGCCTTATAAACTCTTCAATGGGTATAAGTAGAAATTGAACATTATTAATTTTATCATCATCACGTATTAAAGAGCAAATTTTTTTCAATATTTTATCTACATCCACAAATGAACACTTTTTTTCGTTTATTTTACCTATAATAAACAATTTATTCTTTATAAATAATTTTGTAAATTTATTTGTTTCACCTTTAAAATAAGAATAAAATTTTGCTGGAAATTTAAATTTAAATTGCTTCTCTAATTTTTTTATATTTTTATCAAAATCAGTGCAAGATATATATACATAGGTATCTATCTTACTATTGTTTGTAAAAGAATTTGTATAATGAAACATATAAATAATACAAATATTAATTTTTATAAAAATTATTAAATTTAACGTATATTTTTTTTACTATTTTTTTATACCATGGTTGAAATTTATCCATATGTTTCGGTAAATTTTCTAATTTAACCCATTTTAATTTATCCTTTTCATAAAAACCATTCTTCGCTAATTTTTCGGGATTTGATTTTGCAATTTTATCAAATTTTTTTTTAAATCTTGATGGTAACGTTTTATCATATGGAATAATCACAATGTATATGAAATAATGCGTTGTTTTTATTTTATAAAATGTTTGGTTTTCTATTAATTTTTTGATATCTTTTTGTGTTCCTAAAAATCCATCAGATTCTTCCCAACCTTCTCTAATTGCAGTTTGTTTATTTGTTTCATTATTTTCTGTAGTACCGCCAAAGTCGCGCCAATCTATTTTTTTTTTATTTTTTTTTTGATTTTCTCTAGAAAATAAAAAATAAAAAGAATCATTGTAAAAAGCTACAGGTAATATTCCAGCCCCCATTAATAGAACATTATATTAAAATTAAGGCAAAATTTTTTGAAATTTCTCGTTTTGTGTTTCAAATATTTCTTGAATAGTATCATTATTAATATTTATTTCATATTCGTGCTTCCAGTATAAATATAAAGGTGCAGCCGGATTTGTAATCGTAAAGACTAAACCCATTATTTTTCTCAAAATATAATTATTATTTAAAATTAAAATACTTTTCTTCAAATATTGTGGATTCTTTTTTTTGATTGTTTGGATAAATTTTGCCAATTGAAAACTATGTTTAATAGATGGATTATTCACATTACATATATCAAATAATAAATAGAATTTTTTCTTTTTTTTATAAAATGATAACCATATATCAAAAAACTCATTTAATGCTTTATCTGTAATATCACCTTTTAAAACTATCTTAATAATTGGAAAATTTTCTTGATTTATAGAATAAAAACTCATTCTAATTTATTCTTTTTTTATTTTTTGATTTTTTTTTCGCATTATATTTAATTCTGTGTTCAAGAATTTTTGATTTTTTTTTAAATCATTGATCTCCTGTTTTAATTTTTTTTTTTCTATTTCATCAATTTCATTTTTCAAAACCATTTTTGTATGATTTAAAAAAGATAAGTATTGTTGATTTTCATCTTTTGGCAATTTTAAATGTATAATTTTTTCTTTAATTGATAATATATTATTTTCAATTGTTGTTAAATTAAATGATTTGGGTAATTTTATTAGAGATTTTAATTCATTTGCCGAATAATTATTAATATTTAAATCAAAATAAAAATGACTCATTACTAATATATAAAAATAAATTAATATTTGGAAATTTTTTCTTTTAGAGTTTCTAGGGTATAAAATTGTATAGCCAATGTTGGAAATGTTTTAATGTAACTAATGGATAAACCGCGATAAAATCCAAAAAACCCATCACTTTGTAATATTTTTTGTATAGAATCTAAAATACCACTATAACGCGGAACTTCGGGAGAAAAACTTTGCATTTGAAGTCTTCTACGAATAAGATCGGTGGGATATGTAATACTAATGGCAGTTATTCCTGCCATTCCACCGCACAATAATTTAAATATGGTAGGTGAATTAATTTCATAAGATTTGAATGTTGTTTTATAATAATTATAAGATGCGAAATTAATGGCATTCCAAGGACCATACCCCATACAAGTTAATTTAGATCCAGCGTATAATTCTCTCAGAGATAATTGTTGAAAAACATTGATTAGTCCGGAATATTTTGAATAATTTGTTTGTAGTGCTAAATGAGATCGCGCTGTTTCTAATGGATAAATACTCATTATAGCTAATACACCACTACAACCACCTGACAGTAAATGCAAACAATTATCATTAAAAGCAATCGGTTTAAATTTCTTTTGAAATTTTTCATATAACATAAAATTTATGGCATATTGTGGAAAAACACGCAAACAATTTGTATAATTCCCTTTCCATAAATGTCTTATACCTTCTTTTTGTATAACTTGTGAAAGTGAATTATGTTTTAAATAATTATTTTGAATTTGTAAACGTAATAATTCTAGAGGTGCTGTTGCCGTCCTTGATATGATTGCCGATGACCCACCAATTAAGAAATCTTTTGACATAATAAATATACTTGTAAAATATTATTTATTATGATTCAATATTTAAATATCTTTTTGTTATATCATATACTTTAAATGTTGATGCATTTACTATTGCCGCTCTCATCAAACAAATACTATACCCACCCAATAAATTTTTTTGATGAAAAGCTTCTTTAAATGATATGTTTTGGGCGATTTGTCTAGAACGAATCACATCTATAGGATAAGTTAATGTCCAATTTGTTAAACCTGCGATACCACCCGCAAAAAATGAATCCATATTATATTCATTTTTACAATAATGATAAGGTCCAAAATAAAGTGAAATTGCAAAAGATTCTCGTAGAGTTGTAGAAAAAAGTCCTTTTGTTTTATAAAAATCACTTAATTGAATTTTCTGATATGTTTGTTGTTTAATTTTTCCAACATCAAATGTATATGCAATTGGTGAAACGATCATACCGCTAATAAAACCTGAAATATAATGATTATCGGTATATTTATTAATTTCTTGATTAATAGGAAATACTGCAGCGTTAAATAAAGTTGACATTATCATTGGATAGTGCCATCCTCTATATACATCGCGTATTCCTAGATTTTTGATCGGACGCTTATTTTGAATTAATACTTTTATTGTATCTAATGGATGTCCAACAATCGTTTGTGCAATACCACCAGTGAAACCGGGAATTATTTCATTCATTAAAATTGATATATATAAATTATATTAAAATTATTCTAATATAATTTATATATTATGTTTTCATTGTATTTTGATGGTGCTAGTCGAGGTAATCCGGGACCCGCTTCTCTTGGAGGCGTTATATATGATAGCTTAAAAGAAGAAAAAATTAATTATAAAAAAGCTATTGGTATTGCTACAAATAATTATGCGGAATATCAAGCTTTATTAGTCGGTATTAAAGTTTGCATTAAATATGACATTAAAGAAGTTAATGTTTATGGTGATTCAAAATTAGTGATTGAACAGGTTAAAGGCAATTGGAAAGTAAAAAGTGATTCATTAAAACCCATTCATACTGAAATTCAAAAACATATCACACCAGAATTTTTTAAGAAAATAACGTTTAATCACGTACGTAGACATTTAAATAAACGTGCGGATGAACTAGCTAATTTAGCTTTAGATAATCAATAAGGATTTTCTGGATAAGACTCTTTAAATTTAACCTTTCGTATTGTTAACTCATCTCCCAAAATATCGGTATTAAATTTATGAATATGACATTTTACTTTAAAATCATCTTCACTATAAATAGTGACTTTCCCATATGGACATTTGCCAGTATATATTCCACGATCTAATTTTTTGTTTATTTTCATATTTGCCGTTGGATAACCATATTGTGATGTTTGACCCGTCCCTTTAACAACAGTTCCCGTAATAGTTGGTAATGGTTTTTTTAAATAAGGTATTATAGCATAACTTACAAAAATAAGCACAAAAATTAAAAGTAAAATGACTAAGAAATTAGATTGCTGTTTCAACATATATATATTATAGAAAATGTTTAAAAATGTTTTAATAATTTAATTTAAGTATGGATGAAAAAAAATTATCTAAAGAACAACGTGAATTTATAGTAGATAAGCATAGGATACAATTAATGAATTATGTACAAGAATATAAATATCTCGTTATTGATTTAGATGAAAATAAAAAATTATATAAATCATTGCGTGATATTGAAAAAGAATTGAAAATATCATATTCAGGTATATCAAAAAAATTAAAGTTATCCAATTATTGCATTTGTGTTGAAAAAAAAACAACGAACGTATATTATATTCAAAATATTAATTCCGAAGTCTAATCCCGAAGTCTAATCCCGAAGTCTAATCTTTTGGTTGACCCATTTCAATATCGCTTTTTTCTTCGTCCATTAACATTATCCCCATCGCAGCATAATTATGCAAATCTATAAGTGTATCTCTTAAAGACTCATTATCTACCAAATGAACTCCATTTGTAGTAACAGAAATCAAACGTTTGATTTTATCACCCATTCGGACGAGGACACCAACAGGTCCATAAGTGGCGAACGAATCACCATAATCTTTATTTTTTTTGGAAAAAAGCTCAAATGCTTCTTTCTGTACTTCTTTCAATTGCTGTTCTCTTTTATTCATTATAAATATTAATACTAATTATGTATTTATATTTATTAAACTAAACTAGTTAAATAATTTTCCCAGCTTTTTTTTGTTCCACCATCATATTCAAAAGCATAATCATTTACAATTAACCATTGACTTAATAATGTATCTTCAAGTTTTATATCTATTAATAAGCGACCATATTTATCAAAATCATCACATACAATATTAACAATTTTTCCTAATATTTTATCACGTAATATATCGCGCACTTTTAATCCAAATTGCTTTTCTAATTTATTTCTAGTTCTTATTTCGGGTGTATCTACGTGCTGGATACGACAATTAAATTTATATAATTTACCCTGAACAGAAAATACAACTTTTATAGTGTCACCATCATAAACATCAACAACTTTTGCTTGTTTTGCATCTCCTTTAAACGAAAACAAACCAACATCGTTATTTACCAAATCCCAATCTACTGGAATATCCATTATATATTATAAAAATATTTTTATTAATAGATATTATATGAACGAGTGGTATAAAAAACTTAAAAAAGCACCCTGGACACCCCCAGGTAAAGTATTTGGTATTGTTTGGAGTGTGCTGTATACTTTATTATTTATTTCTTTTTTCTTAGTTTGGAATAATAAAAAGTGTTTTCCATATTGTGACGCACTAACAGTATTTTTTATACAATTAGCTCTTAATATAACCTGGACAACTGTATTTTTTAAATATAGAATGATACGAACGGCTTTAGCTAGTATAATATTAATTATTATTTTTACAATTGTAACATTTACATATTTTATTAAAGTTAGCAAATTAGCTGCATATTTGCTTGTCCCATATATTGCTTGGTTATTATTAGCATCATCTCTTAATTTGTATATAGTTTTGTACAATTAAAATATAAAAAAAATATATAATGAAATTAAGTAATTTTTCTTTTACAAAACACCCAAAAGAAAATAAGATGGGATATTTCAAACATATGTATCATTCAATGCATTTTGCAATTATGCTTTTTATTGCATCTATTAAAGCAGTAATACACGCGATTTTTCCATTCTTTTTTAAAACATCTACCACAGATGTTGTAAAAAAAATAAATAAGATTCAAAAAAAGATAAAAAATCCAAAT
>VMHT01051183.1_pt1 | contig 16456 bp, 23 predicted proteins | sample 4693611 | NCBI WGS metagenome assembly VMHT01 (sample SAMN12280063, study PRJNA550983) | marine metagenome | isolation source: seawater sampled from same location over 5 years 0.02-0.2 micron viral filtrate | place: USA: collected off the coast of southern California halfway between the port... ... | reverse complement strand
TTTTCCTGCTATCTGATTTGAAATTCCTGTGACAATTGAGGATGTTGTTGGTGAATTTAAATACGCATCAATCACCTGACTGTAAAAATCATTATTTTCTCCAAATGAAATAAAATCCTCCCTGGGATCTTCAATGATCTCTGGTGTTTGATATGCTGATAAATTTAAAACATGGAAATCGCTGTTATTCATAAACTAGATAATCATTTGTTTGTGTTGTGTTTGTTGTATAAATCCCAGCATTAACAGAATAATCAGAAACAGTTTGATTTGTAGCTAGGATTTTGTCTCGATATAAAACAGATCCGTCAGCTGTGTTTGTTATTTCAAGTAAATAAGAGCTGTCTCTTGTTTGATCTTGTTGCAGTGCTGCTGTGTAGGTGTAATAATAATCCACTCCTGTAAATGTGCTGACTGTTGCACTGTGGACCTCTTTGTTTTCTTCTTCGTTTTTAATACTCACTTTGAAAATATTTAAACCAGTTGGATTATATGATTTAGGAATTAAAAAAAGAGTGTTGTTTGTTTGTGTTCTGTCAATAACCTGCATAACTATTTCAATTTGAAAGTTCCGATTGCTGTGTTATATAATTTTTTTGATTTTAAAACCTTGAAAGCATCTTCAGTCAGTGCTTTTTTTACATCTTTTTCTGTTGCTTTATTCCACTCCAAAGAATCAAAAGGTTTAAATGTGTATTTTGTTTTTTCCATTATGTTTTGTTATATGTTTTGAAGGGAGCAGCAACCGCAAACTCCCAAACAAAACACAATTAATTTAACTGTTTGTTCCAGCAGTAACTGTGACAGTTGCTGAGGACATTCCTGCCAATGGATTGGCAGCAGTTGCTCCATTTATAAAGTCTGGACTTTCCGTTTCTTCTGACAAAAACTCAAGTTTATAGCCAGCCATGTCACCAAAATTTCCACCGCTTTCAATTGATGCTGATTCTAGTGAGCATCCGTTGATTTTTCCTAATAAAAAAGCATTTGAATTTCTATCAACTACAATTATGTGCGGACGGCCGTATGAAATCAAAGCGATTTCAGATCGGTCTTCTTTAGATAATTTAGGCAATGTTATTGATAAAGCAGTACTATAAAAACTTGTCCCATTTTCTTTTGAAGATGTGAGACTTGTTGTCATTGTATTTGCTGAACTATTTAGATCATATTTAAAAATTGTGAAAGATCCACTCATGTCAGATATTTCATCGGATGTTTCTGTGATTGTTCCTAACTCACCATGATTAGTTAAGTAAATCGCTGAAATCCCTCCGCTGATATCTTTACAGTTTATGGCCCTTCCTTTACTGAGATTGCACGCCATTCGTTTGATTTTTAGTAAGTTAGGGAGGTTTTACCCTCCCTTACTTGGATTATTAATTAAGAATATAAAACAACCTCAGAACCCTGAGCAATTGCGACACCAGCTGATCCTCTTAAAATCACTCGTGAATTTTGAGAACCGTCAATTGCAGACATGTCAATAATTGAAGCTTGATTTAATTCGCTGTAAAGAGAAGATCCAAAAATTAAGTTTTCTTTTGTTGAGGCCATCATGTCGGTTGATGTCATTCCTGGGCAATGTACAACAGGGATTCCATCAAAATAAAGTTCTTGTTGACCTGCGTACCATGTATTCATTTTTCCATCAAGTCCAACAGTTGCATTTGCTCCATTAACTGAACCAAATCCTCCAAGGCTTCTGATGTATGCTTGATAAATTGCAGTAGGAACAAAGATTGAAAGGCTTTCTTGACCATATACGGCAGTCGGTATCGCATCAACTAAACGGCCTAGCTCAGTAGTTACATTCGTAGCTGTAATTCCTGCTTTTGCAACATCAACAACATCAGCGTTTGCAGCTGCTAAAACTTCAAATCCATCAAAAGGAATGTTTGCACTTCCAGCTGATCCTGTCCATACAGCTGATTCCATTGCTGAAGCAGTTTTTGCAACAACATGCTCAAGAATAAAGTCGCCAAAAGTTTTTGGTAGACCAGATTTAATTCCTTTCATCTGTAAAGATTCCCAAGAACTTCTGTAATTTTTTGAACATAATTGAAGATTCACTTGAATCTCTGCTGGCTGCAATACAACTTCTGTTGTTGTTAGTGTTCCAGTAGCTGTGAAATCACAAGATCCTGGCTTGATTAAATTGCCATCTGAGTTTAAAACTTGGATGACTTCTTTAAATTGTATATTGTCTCTAATGTCGATTTTTCCAGATGCTAAAGTTTTTCCCGATAGCAAAGCTGCTGTTAAATAACCAGAAGCTGCTTTCCCTGCATATGTGGAATTAATAGTGTGCGTAGTTGGCATGTTTTTTTATTTTATTAATTATTATTGTAAATCATTTTTCTGATTCTACTCAAGTGAAGGCTTACATTTTCAGGTTGATTGTTTTGGTGAGATGCAAGCATTTCTGGATTATGAGCAATCGGCTCAACCTCTTCAACGCTCATTTCAATCTCCTCAACTTTTTCAACTTCTTTTGTTTCCTCTTCTTTGGATAGATCTTCTTTTTCAAGGATTGATTTCATTTCCTCGATCATTGCTTTTACTTCTTCAAGTTCTTGCTTAGTGGCGTATTCTTTGTCATCTTCAGCTGCTTCAACTTCTTCAGCTACTTCTTCAGGAGCTTCTTCTTTTTCAGCATCTTTGATTTCATCGATTACACCTTCATTTTTAACAACTAAAACTCTTGAATCTTCTAAAACATATTCACCTTCAGGGAGCGGAATTGACTCACCCTCTTCACCTTTAATGAATACATCACTGCCAATTTCAAAGTTTTCAGAAGTTATTTCAGTCCCGTTTTCAAGCTTCATGCTTTCAAGCTGAACTTTTTCCTCAGATAATTCTATTCCTAGAACATCTTTAATTTGGTTTAAAATTTCTGTCGCTTTCATTTATTAAATTGATTATAAACTATAAACGAATGAAAGTATCATAATCGGTCAAATTCATTAAACTTTTCCTACTCCCTGAGCGTGCATTTCACCAGTGCAACATTTAGGGTGATATCTTTTTTTATCTTTACACAAACAGCCTCTATTTCCGCTTTTAGGTGTTAATCTTGACAGTGATTTTGTTTTCTTATTTCGCATCTTTAATTATTTTTTTAATGCGTTCAATAAAATCATTAGCAGCAGCTTCTTCTTTTAGCGTGTTGTCTTTGGGTCTTTCTGTCATTTTTGAACTGAAATACGCTTCAATTGAAAATCCAGATATGTCATTATTTTTTACTTTTTCCCAGACTTCATCATTTGAACATTTTACAGAAATCATCCAGGTCCCGACAGGAACATCTAGGCCATAATGGCGAGATTTATCTTTTTCAGATTCTACAATCCAACTTTCAACAACAGTTAATCCTTGAAGATTAATGTCATGCTCAAGCGTGCTTTCTGATTGATTACCGTTTATAAAAAACATTTCAGAGGCTTTTCTAATTGTTTCCTTACTGAAAAAAATGTAATAATCTTCTGGATCTCCTTTTCTAAATATTGGTTTATTTGGTACTAATGCAGCTCCAAGCATTAACTTTTTTTCTTTGTCCTGCTCAGCAAATTTGAACTCTTGACTTTTTAATGCAATGAATGACTCCTCAATTGCTGGTGAAGAGACAACCGAAATTGCAGTTACCCCTAAATCTTCATTCTCTTCATCTAAAACTAATTCAACTATTTTCATATTTATTATTTATTATTTATCCGATTGATGCCTCTTCTATAATTGCTCGATCTAAAGCCTGTGATGTAGAAACATCACCACTCACCACAAAGGCCCTGGTTGGTGTTTTATCTTGATCGTTTATTGCTTGTGCGATTTGACTGCCTTGAGAACTTCCAACAACATTAAAAGCTGGGGGTGTTGAGACCTGAGCTCTTGGAGCACTAAGTGAAGCACCGCCACCACCAGCAGCTCCCATTTTTGCAGCGCTTCCTTTTGCAGCACTCACCGCTGATTTGATTGATGCAAATATTCCAGCAGCTTGAGCCGCAAATGCAATTAATAAAGGTACGTTTTGAGGATACCCAACTTTTGCTGTTGCTGCTGTCCCTCCTGCAATGTCAGCTCCTCCCTTTGCTGCAATTAATCCTAATTCAGTTAGTGTTGCTTTAGCTTTCATTATTTGCTCTTTAATAAGCATGGCCTGCTTTGCTATAAATAAAGCTCTTCCGATTTTTGTCTCAGATCCAGCTGCTGCAATGACAGTGTCTAAATTAGCGAGTGTCGCCTGTCGTATTTCTTCTTTTTGTTTAATTTCTTCTTCGTGAGCTTTTTTCTTGTCCTCATCTTCTTTAGCCTTTCGATCCGCTTCACCAGCAAAAAAATCTAAATCATCCTGTCTTTCTTTTTCTTTTAGATCTAAGCGTTCTTTTTCTAAAGAATTAATATTTGTAAGCTGTTCAGCTCTAAAGCCAGTCACAGCCGCCTCAACGTCTGCAATCTCTCTCTTTTTGTCAATTACTGCAATCTGAAGATCAAGGTTGTCTTTGTCTATTGCTAAAGCTGCCTCTGCTGCATCAAGCTGAGTTTGTGCTTGTGCTTTCATTGCCTTTTCTTGTTTGTCTAAAACAAGGCCAAGTTCTTTGTTGGCTGCAATCCTTTCATCAATTCCTAAAGAGACATCATCCCTGATTGCCCTTTGTAGCTCAGCCTCTTTGTCATATTGCTGAAGAAGTAAAGCATTTTGAGCCTCAGCGAGTTTTGACTGTTTATTTAATTGAGTTAAATTCTGTGCAGCCTTTAAAGTGTTTGATGAATAATCAGAAATAGATTTTGATGCGTTTTTTGCTGTGTCTGCTATTTTATCAAATGATCCATCAACACCAGTTACTGTGTCAACTAATTCTTTCCCTCCGTTTTTTGCTGCTTCAATTGCTCCTGTCCAATCTCCATCAATAGCTTTTTTAATTGCAGTTCCAAACAAACCAAATGCTTTAATACTACTATTAAAACGTTCAATGATATTTTTATAGATAGCATCGCCCAAATTTTTAATTGACTGCAAAGGATCATCAAATATTTGTTTAAAATAATTTGTAATCGGGCCTATGTTGTTTTCAATTAAACTAAAGAAATCATTAAAAACAATTTGAAGAGAGTTCATTGTAGTGTCAAAGAAATCAACAACCTTTTGATTTTTATTAAATATTTCCATGATCTTCTCAAACAGCACAGCTCCAAGTTTTAAAGCTCCTCCAGTTAAAACTGTTCCAATGCCTTTAAAAGCTTTTGCAAGTCCTTTAACTCCTTTAGTCGTTTTCTTAGACTCTTTTTCCAGCCGCTTCATTGCAGCTGCTGACCTTTTTTTGATTTCGATTAGTTCTGTTGTGACATCTTCTAGATCTTGTTTTAGTCTTCCAAACTCAGCTTTAAGATCAATCGTTATTTGTTCAGCCATTTTTTAATCTTGTTATTTTAAAAACTTCTTTAAAGTTTTCAGGGATTTTATTTTTGCCAAGAGCTATGTTAATACTCTCGCTTTTTATGTTGTTCTCTTTTGCTATCTCAAGCATTTCTAAAATTAATTTTATCATATCACTAAACTTGTTACATCAATTGAAACAATATTGCTGTCAATAGTCACCAGAGATCTGTCAATTGTCTCAGCTAGCTCATTGTCATTGTCTATAATTTTAAGATCGTTAACGACATTGATCAACTCTAAATCAGATAGCCCAGTTTCAAAATTTGTTTTGATTGAGTTTATTTTATATAAATTATCAAAGACAACAATTTTGTCCTGGAGCTTTAAATTTAAAATGATACTGATTGGCAAATAAGCTTTTACTTTTGTAAGCCTTCTGCTCAGATCAAATGTTTCAATTATGTAGTTTTTATAGTATTCATTGAAAAGTGTTTTGTTGAAAACTGTTCCAGTAAATTCATTTGGCTCGGATGAAAAATTTAAATTGTTTGAATCTGTCAAAGAGATCGAATTTGATGGTAAATAATAACTAGAAACAGATTGCTTTGATGATGCAGTAGGTAAAACTGCAATGCTGTTTCCTGTGTTTTTTACAGGATAAAACAAAAGCGGCTTTCCAATTGTGCTGTTTTTATCTTTATCAACAGACCACCCCCACTGAACAGATGTTGTTGAGGTTCCATCGTAAAGCCTTTCAAATTTTTGATGTTCAAAAGGAACTTTTACAGTGTAAGTTGTTCCATCAATTTTAGGTCCTGCATTATATTGTTCTTGACCCCATTCTTTGTAAAATCTTTGTTTGTGATCAGCTGCAAAAAAAGTGCTTGTCCCTTCATATTTAAAATCAATTTCTTTAAACGGAAGCAATGATTCAACTTGACTTGATTTTTTGTCTAAGTGTTTTGTTATGTCATAAGATTTGTCACTGCTAGCATAAAACTCATCTAAGCTCAAAACTTTTATTTCCTCAGTCTGCTCATCAAAATAAGCTGTCAGATTATGCATTTTAAAAATGCCTTGTAAAAAGTCTAAAACTTTAATGTCTGGAACCTGGTTTCCTGTAATAAAATTAAATTCCGATATAATGTTGCAAGACCCTGCAAAAGAAACGATGTCTTTGTCTAAGCCACCTCTTAATCTTTTGACTACTCCTGTTAAATTATAACTTGTCACTGATCCTGAGCTGATCTCAAACTGAAAAGTCCCTGATCCGACATCTAAAATTTCATCATATCCTAAAACCTGCTGATTCCCTGAAAGATTTTCTTTTCTTAAATAAATGACACCGTTTCGATATATGGTAAATGTGTATTCAGTTGAGGCTGTGACAATATTTAGTGACATTCTATAATCAAAAATCTGTCCTTGTGTTCCAAGTGAAATGTCAGAAGATGAAAAACCCATACCTAAAACAGCTGGAGCATTTACTGAACTAAAGCTTGGGACCATGTTGTTAAAAATTGATGATGAAAATTCACCATCTTCTTTAACTCCTCCCTTTTTTTTGTGGAGCCACATGTAAAGATTATAATAATTCGGATTTGTTTTATTAAAAAAATCACTGCTGAACTTTATACTTTTTGAAACATCATTTGGCCTGGTTGCTGTGTTGTAATAATGTTCAATCGCTTTAATTATTACATGAACTCGAATGGCTGGCTTTAATTGATCGTAAAGAACTCCATGGACATTTGATCCATAATGTAAATTAAACGTCCCTGTGGTGTCTTCTATGCTGCTGTAATAAAGCCTGTCAGTGTGAGTAATCAGTGGAACAATTAAAGCGTCATCAATTGTCTCTCCTAGATAAACATCTTTTCCATCCTGGAGATAGCTAATTACATTTGTTGAATTATATTCAAATTGTAATTCATCTTTTGATAGAAAATCTAATGTGCTAAGTTTATCATTGCCAATCACATCTTTTAAATTAACAGTGTTTCCAAAAAATGTAATTTTATATGATGACCCTTTGTTGTTTTCAAGATCAGCACTTTGTAGTTTTATTTTACCTTTTTTAAATAGCTTATAATTTAAATGGATCTCTGCATCCTTTTTTGTTCTAGCATCAAAGCCTTGGATTGAGCTATTGTAAAAATGCTTAAATATTTTATTATTCTGTTTTGAACATGGAACTTTAAAGCTTTTTGAATAGTCAGCAAATATTTTTGAGAAATCAGTCACATTTTGAATCGTTTGAGTCAATGAAACACTTTCATCTTTAAACAATTCAACTTGTTGGCCTTCAATGTAAAGCTGGATTCCAATCATTATCTGATGTTATTTATTTTATCAAATGCAAAATCAAAATCAACAGTGTGATTTATTACATTATCATTTATGGATGTTTTAAAAGTAAACGACTTAGTCTTTGGAATAACTGATAGAGTTTTTCCTTCAAACCTCAACCAAACATTTTCAGATAAAAACATTTCCTCAATTGCACTATTAAAACCCTCAAGAACAAATCCAGTGTTTAAAACAATGCTTGACTTAGCATTTACATTGTATCTTTCTCTTTGGCCTTCATTTGTCGAATAGTTCAGGTTTGCTGCATCAATTATGTTTCTGTTGTAAGTTTTGTCAGTGACAGAAAACTTTTCTGTTGATTTTTTAAAAAACCAAACATCATCAATTGCACCAAAGCGATTCACAAAGCTGCATTTTATAGGTGTAAATTTTGGCTCACAAACTCTATTCACTTTAATTGTTTTGACAACTGTTGTGTCATCAGTCGCATAAATTACAACGTCATCCGTATTGCTTGAAGGGACTGTGATGTATTGTATCTTTTGATTTGAGTTTCCAGAATCAGTGACCTGAGTTGTTGTGGACCCAATAACATACTTTCCAACACCTTCAGAAAAGATTGGTATTTTACCAGCAGTGTTTTCTGGTAAATAAATAAGATCTCTTGTTATTAAAGCGTCTGTGCTTAATTCTGGATTTATGCCATCCTCAAATTCACCATATCCATCAAAAGCTAAATATGTAAATGTCTTCGGATTGTTCTGTGTAAAAGCAACATCATTCTCATCAAAATAATTTACTACTGCTGTGGTCCAAATAGTTGGCGATGATCCTAAAGAATAATCATTGTTAAAATTTAAAGTGATATAATCTCGAACCAGCTCAGATATTTCAATCAATATGTTTGATCTAGTCGAGAGTTTTTCTCTTTGAATAGTGTATTTTTTATCTGAAGAGTTGTAATTCCCAGACGTTCCTGTGTATATATATAAATCTACTATGACTCTTTTTAATCCCATTTTTATAGTTGTATTTCACCGCCAAGTGTTCCATCATATGAAGTCTGGCATGTTTTTTCGATAACTTCAACGACTTTTCCATTGTTGTTTATTTTTATTATTGTGAATGTAAGGCCTGGACCAGTCAAAGGGTTTTGAACATATGCCTGTATGCCATAGTATAAATCTAAACCTCGAAATTTACCTCCACCCTGGCAAACTATTGTTCCCAGTAATGATGACCCAATGCCATTTTGAAGATCAATTGTTGTTGTGACTATGTCAGATGCTGCTTTATCTGTGTCACAAAAAGCTCCTTTTAATCCTAAGCCTTCTGTAATATGTGCTGTAAACGATCCGCATGGGTTTGCTGGTGCCTCCTGGGCAATTATTAATGTGCAACTCTTTGATCCTGAATTTGAATATCCAGATGGAACAGTAAAGTCAACAACAACACTTCTTGGAATTGTGCTTGATCCTGTGTTTTCTGCAAAATTTGTGGTGAATGAATTTATTGTCAAAGCTGTTGATCCTAGTGTGACATTTCCTTTAAATGTTGTTCCATTAGATAAAACTCTCCATCCGCTAAAAATCACAGTCTCTGGATTAGTTAATGATTCACCTGGACAAGCTGCTGCTTTTTGTCCTGTTCCATTTTGAACAATTGACACTGGACATCTTGATGGCAATACTCCAGAATTTGTGAATCCATTTGGAATAGTCACATCACAATAAACAGTCACATTTTGATCTGTTGATCCTGGGTTTACTGGTAATCGGTTGCTTGAACTAATTGGTGAACCTCCAGTTAATGCTGCATAAATACTTCCAACTGATCCAAGTCCATTTGGCTTTTGAATTATTTGTCCATCTTGAGAAATTGATCCTCCAGACAAGCCTGCTGTTGAACAGCTAAACGTTGTGCAGTTGTTGATTGTAATTTCAACAGGCTGAACAGCTGTACAACTGTCAGCATCTTGATAAGCTTCAACAAATATTGTTTTAGTGCCACAAGTGCTGAGTGCTGAAAGGACCAGATTGTTCCCTGATATTGATGCATTGATAAAACTTGTGTGATTATTTATTACTCTATATCCTGAAATTGCTGCTCCTGATCCAGAAGCAAATTTTGTGTCAACTGCAATTGTTGCTGTTCCTGTTATTTTAGGAAGTGTTTGATTTGCAATTGTTCCCACTAGAGTTGGACAGTTTGGTGTTGATGCTGCTTCTGGTTGCTGTGTAAAACTGACATCACATTGAATGGTCCCAACAGATGTGTTTGTGTAATTTGATGGAATCTGAATAGTCAGTGTTAAGGTTCTTAGGGTTGCCGTTCCATTTGATGCAATTGCTGGAAAACTGTCATGGCTTTGTCCAACAATCTCTCCATAAGTTAATTCTGGAAGAGTAATCGTTCCATTTGATGCAACTTGAAATCCTAAAGCTCCAGCAGTTTCACAAATAAACTCTTCAGCTGTTTGAACTGGCTCAGTCAAGTTTAAATAAAATGGGCTTCGAGTGTTTATCTTTGTACTCATGTTGTTGTAAATTCTTTAAATTTTTCTTTGATGTCTAAGGCAAAAGCTTGAACTAATTTTTGAGGTAAGTTTTTATAAGCTGAATCAAATGATCTTGTAAAAAAGTATTTTGCTGGTATTCCTGAGAGATAAACACTTCTGGAAATAACATAAATTAAACTTTTTCTTTTTTCTCCGACTCCTCTTATGCCTTTTTTAATTAGATATTTATTGATTCCGCTTTTGATATATCCTTTACCTGTTCCTGATCCAAACTTGTATGGACTTTTTCTGTTGATGTTTCTCTGCTTGCCATACCACAAAGCACCTTTAGGGAGATCTAAAGGATCTTTTCCTGTCACCCCTTGATCAATATATTTAGCGTACTCAACATCTTTCATAAATGGAAATTTTACACTTATGCTGTTTTCCATTGTTTCAACTTCATACCGAATTGAATTGTAAAGATTTCCTTTTGATGGCTTATTGCTTTGAAACTTACTTTTTCTTAAAAGCCTTTTTTGAGATTCCTGAACAACATCCTTTCCAAATTGCTGGAGGACCTGATCAGTGTATTTCATAAAATCATTTAAGTTTCTCATCAGCACTTAGTCATGTCGTTCTGAAGATTAACAGTAAAATCACATGTAATTCCAGCCAAATTGTTCTCAAACCTTTCTTTGAATGGAGTGCATGCAAATGATCCCTGGAGCTCATAGCTGCCATTATAATTTGAAGATCTTGCGATTAAAGCCTGAAGCCTTGCGGCTACATTAATCATATTGTTTATTACATCCATTTCATTATCGTTTCCTCTAGTGCTGTCTGTGACACTATCTTTTGAAAAATCAACAATGTCCATGAACAGAATGCTCATCCCTAAAGAGATTTGATTTGTTTGGATATCAATGTTTTCAATTACAATATGAGCCAGAGGAAAAATTGTGATCTTGTTTAGATCAACCTCATGGATGTCTCCCTGTGTTACAGTGTTGCAAAATGGCTCTGCAATTAAAGAGGCCTTGATGTCATCAATTACTTTGAAATAAGTATTCATATTCTTTTAATAAATTTTGGAGGATTTTTATTAATCTTTTCATTTGTTAAATGAACAAATCCCTCAAGCCATGATATAGCTTCATCAAAATCCATGTCTGGCTCAGTTTTCATAACAATGTCCAGGGCAATAAAAAAATCATAGATTGCTATTTTTGGATGCACTGCTGTGATTCCTATTAAACTGTTTTCGAAAGCTGGCAATAAAACAATTCCTTCATCATCTTGTAGAAGGCTTTTGTCATATAACATGTCAACTAGATCCTCTTTTCCTGTCATTTTTTAATAATGTCTTTTCAAGTTCATTTTTTTCTTTTTCAAACGTCAGCCATGTAAAGCAGGTCTGAATGTTTAATTTTTCAACAGCCTCAAATTTTGTCACATCGCCTGAAGCGAGGCTATACAGTGACGAATAGAATCCGTATTTTTCTGAGAATGCTTGACTGCTCGAAAGTATTCCTTCTTGAGTTTGTCCTGAGAATAATTCTGGATAAGACTCGAGAGTTCTTCTTTTAAATTCAGCAAAAAAAAAACAGCTCCTAAAGCTATGTCAAGAGGCATGTGCTGCATGAATGTTTCTTTGTCTCCATCATATTCCTCAATCAAATAGGACCCATTAAATTCATCTTTAATTGGCCTGTATAAAACTCCCATAGCTTTGTCCATTGTGCTCCAATCGCTAGCAAACGAATCAACATCAACAAACTCACCAAATGTCATGTCTGTTAATTTCGGATGAAAGCCATACTTAACTCCATGCATCTCAAACTTTGTTTTAAGCTTAGGTGTTTGATTAAACATTTCTGACAATACATCAGTCACCTTTTTGACTGAGTTGTATTTAAAATTATTTACATACTTCAGAGGCACATCACAAAAGATTTCAATCATTTTTTTATAAAGAAAATCTTCATCATTGTCATCTGATAATAGCTTTATAAATTTCTGATATTGCTTTAATGTCAATTCAGACAATTTATTTGGCACCGTAAGCTTAAAATTTTGCATTTTGTTTGTTATATATTATAAACGATTGAACTTTGATGATTCGGTCTAGCAATTAGACAAAATGATATTGACCAGCATTGGGATTCTTTAATTGATAGCTCACCGCATATCTGATCGCATCGATTGCATGATTATATTTGTCAACAGGTGTTGAGCTCTTTTTTTCAAGCCAAGCATAATTGTTCAGCTCTCTGATCAAAGGAACGCTCTCTGGTCCGTCATCAATGATTAAATCATAGTCCTGAAGCAGTGAAATCCCATAGGTAATTGATCCCTGACCTTTAATTGCTGGAACAATGTTGCATGTTGTTTTAAGCTCATGAATAAGCCTAGGCTCAGCTGAATCGGCTACCAATAGAGATTGACCTACATGCTTTGAATAAAGCTCTCGTAGCTGTGAGGTTGTTAATCCAGGCAAATAAAAACACAGCTTTAAATAAATGATCCTATTGTTTTTATCAATGCTTGTTTTTACACAGGTGTTTTCATCTTTAGCAAATCCAAAATCAGCTCCAAAAACTGCTGGAGACACCTCTTGGAATTTGCCTAGCTTCCAGTTGTTAAATATGATCCCCTCGGCTTTGTCAATCCAATTGCCTTCAATAACGGCTGAATATCTCTCAGGCCTTCTCTGCTTCATTTGTTCTATCTGTTTGATATAACTTTCCGAAAGATTATTTGCGTTGTCTAGATAGGTTGTGTGGATGTAAGTTGTGTCTGCTTTGCTGAGGTTTGCTCCTGGATCAACTCCTTTGTCCTGATAAAAGCGTTTATATATAAAATGCTCTTTAGTGCTTGGATTCAATAATAGGATGATTCTGTTTTGCTTTTCTTTGCTTCTTACTGACAAGTCAATTTTATCAAATGAGTCCTCATCAATCTCCTCAGCCTCCTCCATGCACCAGGTAGTCACACCTTGCAATGATTTGAGATTTGCTGTCTGGTCCCCTGAGCTGGTCTTTATACCTCTAAATATTATTTTGCTTCCGTTTTCGATGTTTACAATCTCATCCCTGGTGATTTTGAACTTGTGCTCAAGATTAAGCATTTCAATCTTCTCCTTAAATTCAGGAATGATCGACACCGATGCGGATCTCAGCGTGTACCTTGTGAAAAGAATAGTGTGTCCAGGCTCCTCATGAATAAGGCCCAAAAGAAACACACCAGCAAAAAATGATTTTCCTGATCCACGCCCTCCAGTGAGTATTGTGTATCTGGTGTCATTCCAAAATAGTTTGTATTTAGGACTGAAATCAATCTTTATTGCCTGATCCATCCTTAAAATTGAAAAGCGTTCTAAAGTCCACAGAAGGGGTGTCTGAACTTACATCAATAGTTTCCTTAGGTTGACCATAAGCAGAGTCAAGAATTACCTTAGAAGCCGACACATCACCTTGTCTGGCTTTTTTTAACAGAGCGAAATACAACAAATGTTCTTGACTCATGTTTTCACTTTCTCTGGTCACTGGATTTGTTCCCTCAGTTATAAGATTCAAAATCTCTTTTGCAATTGTGCTTCTATTTCGTGCACCCTTTGGCCTTCCCTTTGGATTGCCTGAAACTCCTTTTTTAAATTGGTGTTTTTTTATATCATCTTTTGCCATATGTGCTGTAATTGTGCTGTATTTAATTTAAAACCTGCTTTCACAAGTTTGAATTGATGGGTATGGATTTTTCCCTGAATGATACCCAATCATTTCATTTATGTATTTTCTGTGATTTTCTTTTCTAGTATATTTTAAAACAGAAGTGTAATATTTAATCATGTCTTCAGGAGTTATTTCTCTTTTATCTTTTATCATAAACAGTAAGGCATAAATCAATTAATGGTAAATAAAGAACATAGTCAATGCAGTCCTTTTGTTCGTAATGTCTAAACCCAAACAATATGCCTGGATATATTCCAAGAGTCAGTTCCCAATCATTTTCCACAACAATCACATTTTATAGGATCAACACCAGATCTATCAGGGTCAAAGTCTAAGTTTTCATCAACAAAATCAATTGGTAAATCGATTCCCCATTCATAAAGTTCATTCTCATCCCATCCATTAGCTAGATCATCCCAGTTCCAGTCTCCAGATTTAGTGTTGTCTTTTATTATAAATTCATTTTGTTTCTCAATACTCCATCCTGTTGCTTGATCAATCCAAATTTCTTTGAATCCTGCTTCTTCTGCTGCTCTTAATCTTTGATTGCCTCCTAAAACTTGAAGATCCTCATTTACAATCAGCGGCCTTTTCTCTAGCATTTCAGGGAATGACTTTATACTTTGAACAAGTTTTTCAAACTTTGCATCTTTTATGACTCTTGGATTGTTTGGATGCTTTTTAAGTTTGTATATTTTTTCAAGTCTTTTATCCTGCATAATCTTGTAATTTTTCTCTGAGGTTTTGTATTATTCCAGCTAGGCATGGAGCACAACTAGAAGGAATCTGATTGTCTTTGTTTACCCGATTGTAAATTGCATATATCATATCTCGCTGCTCATATGAATCAAGCTTTGAATTGTTGTATGTTTTAAAGAAATCTGTCAAATAATTAAACTCATCTTTTTTTAGCATGCCTTTTGACGGAAACCACTCATTAAGTATTTCTTGTCTTTTATTACAATTGCAAGGCTGGTCTGTGATCTCAGATACTTTGTCAACAATTTTTTTGATTCCAGACGCTTTTGTCAATTTTGCAATTTTATCTCCTAGTCCTTTATCTTTCATAATACTTGTCTTTAAACTTGTTTCTAATTTTTACTTTACATCTTTTTACTGTTCTGTAAATTGTAGAAATTGAAAGCTTTGTTTCATTGCTCATCAATGTTTTGTGTTCTTTAAATTCATATCGATAGAGATTGAATAGTTTTTTATCGAACCAATAAAAAGTGTCCACATAATCGTTTACATCTTTTAGAATTGTTTCATCAAAGTCCTGATCAATTGATTCCTGAATAATGTTTTGCTTTTCTCTTTTACTCAGTTTTGTGTAATCAAATCTTTTGTATTTGTTTTCTCTTCTCAATTTATCAATAAACATGTTTTTCAATGTTGTATATATATTCAACGACTGACCATTATAAAATCGGTCAAGAAATTTTTGAACCTCAGCAGGCTTATCTTCTATTTTGTCAATTTCATTTTGAATTTTTACATATAAATCATGAGTCAGATCTTCATGATACATGCCCTTTTTTCTGGTGTAATTGTATTCAATCCTTTCCACTAGCGTTTTTATTTCGTCATAATTATCCCAGATGATTTTTAAAGCTTCTTTTTTTGTCATGTTTTTTTATTTAGAGCTTTGTATTTTTCAATAATTTCGATTAGATAAAACCGATCCCATTTAAACCTAGACCTTTTACTCATCTGATTTGTGAGCTCGAGTTTGTCAAATCGATCCTGACCAATCCTGTTGATCAGTTCTGTTCGGTATGGAAGAAGATTTCCAGAAAGAAAGTAATTGCATTTTTTGCACTGGCCATGAACATTTTCCTGGTTGAATCTTGTTTCTGGGAAATTTCCTGCTGAATAAAAGTGACCAGCCTGGAGTGTTGTGTATTTGCCACAGGAGACACAAGGCTTTTCTTTGTCTCTCTCTCTGATAAATTTGTGGAAGTGTCGGACAGCTGTTGCTTTGAGCTGGCTCAGTGTCTTTCCTTTATATTTTTGAATGTTCATACTCGATTTTTTATAATCGAGCGAGTGGCTTTGTAAATAAAAGAATTATCTCATTAACAATTTTGGCTAATTTAGCTGAGTTATTAACCAAAAACCCCAGGATTTCTCCTAGGGTTCTGATCTAAAAACTAAAAACTAAAAATGAAAAATTTGATCAGTAAGGTTGATCAGTCCATTCTTTTAAAAAGGGAGATCATCATCTTTTTTTTGTGCTGGCTCAGTTCCAGAAATTATCTGATTTGTGGTGTCCCAGTCATGTGCAGTCTTTTTGATGCTGGCTAATTTGTCAGAATTAAAATACTTGACAACTCCTTGAGGGTTTATCCATTCTCTTCCTCCAGCCCAGAAATCGACTGTGACTTTGTCTCCCTTTGATATTTTGTCCAGGTCAACACATTTGTCCTGTGTTGCCTCAATCATTCTAAATTGAGGATATTTGTCCCCATTGTCTGTAATGACGAGTTCTCGCTTTTGGAATCCATTGGATCCGATTGTCTGTGTTTGACCGACAGATAC
>VMHT01124287.1_pt1 | contig 16460 bp, 14 predicted proteins | sample 4693611 | NCBI WGS metagenome assembly VMHT01 (sample SAMN12280063, study PRJNA550983) | marine metagenome | isolation source: seawater sampled from same location over 5 years 0.02-0.2 micron viral filtrate | place: USA: collected off the coast of southern California halfway between the port... ... | reverse complement strand
TTTTTTCTTCAAAAATTATTCCTGGTAATGAAAAAAAATTATATAATTTACAAAATCAAATTGTAAAAAATAATATAGAAATTATTAGTGAAGAAAATGCTTTTGTACATGTTTCAGGTCATCCTAATAGAGATGATTTAAAAGACATGTATAAGTGGGTCAAACCAAAAAGTATAATCCCTGTACATGGGGAACATAGGCATATGCAAGAACATGTAAGTTTTGCAAAAGAAATGCAAATACCCAAAACTTTACTTATTGAAAATGGCGATATTATAAAGCTTTTACCTGGAGATGGCCCAAAAATTATTGATAAAGCACCAACTGGTAGAGTTTATTTAGATGGTAGCATTAATGTAGAAACAGACTCTCAATCAATAAAAGACAGAAAAAATTTATCGGTAAATGGATATTTAGAAATAACTCTTTTGGTCTCCAATAATGGAAAAATAAAAAAACCTATTATTTCATACAGGGGAATTCCCGAAAATCAAAATAATGAGCCCTTTATTTTTGATATGGAAGATGAAATTTTTAATATCTGTAAAACTTTTTCATTAGAAAGTAAAAATCAACAAAAAAATTTAATAGAAACCATTAAACAAAACTGCAGAAGAATTGTTAGAGAAAAAACAGGAAAAAAACCTTTTACAAATATTAATATAGCGAGAATTTAGTGGGTATTACTGGATCAATAATAGTCTATGTGTTGATTTGGTGGATGATTTTCTTTTCCGTTTTACCAGTAGGAATACAATCTAAAAAAGAAAAATTCAAAGAACGTGTAGATGGAATAGACCCAGGAGCTCCAAATAATCCTAAAATAGCTAAAAAATTTTTAATAACTACGATAATTACTTCTATAATTTTTATTGTAATATATTATCTTGTAAAGTTTAATATATTAAATTTAAGAGAATACTTACAATAATGTATCTTTCAAAATTATTTATACCTATTATAAAAGACCTCCCAGCCGAAGCAAAAGTTAAATCACATCAATTAATGTTAAGAGCTGGTATGATTAAACAATCCTCAGCTGGGATTTATTCATGGCTACCTTTAGGTTTTAAAGTTATGAAAAAAATTGAACAAATAGTTAGAGAAGAACAGAATGCCATAGGAGCCCAAGAAATGTTAATGCCAACTATTCAATCTTCGGAAATATGGAAAGAAAGTGGAAGATACGAGGACTACGGTGAAGAAATGTTACGAATTACAGATCGCCAAGGTAGAGAAATGTTATATGGACCTACAAATGAAGAATTAATAACAGATGTATTTAGAGCGAGTGTAAAATCCTACAAATCACTCCCACAACTTCTTTATCACATTCAATGGAAATTTAGGGATGAAATAAGACCAAGATTTGGCGTTATGCGTTGTAAAGAATTCTATATGAAAGATGCTTACTCTTTTGATCTAACCGATGAAGAGGCTAAAAAGTCTTACAATAAAATGTTTTTCTCATATTTAAAAACTTTTAATAGGCTAGGATTGAAAGCTATACCAATGGCTGCAGATACAGGTCCAATAGGAGGAGATCTTTCTCATGAGTTCATTATATTAGCAGACACAGGAGAAAGCGAAATATATGCAGATAAAAAAATATTTGAAATAGATTTAAACAAATACTCGGGAACTGAAGATTCATTAAAAAAAATGAGAGAGGATTATACAAATATTTATTCAGTTACAGATGATAAGTTTGATGAAAAAGAATTTAATGAGAAAGTAAAAAAAGAAAATCAATTAAAAACCAAAGGAATTGAAGTGGGCCATATTTTTTATTTTAGCGATAAATATTCTAAACCTATGAACTGTCTAATAGATGATAAAAATGGAAAAAAAACTTCCGTAAAAATGGGTTCTTATGGAATTGGTGTTTCAAGACTTGTTGGCGCAGCAATAGAAGCAAATTATACGAACGATGTAATGAAGTGGCCAAAATCAATCTCTCCATTTGATGCAGTTATTATTCCAAGTATAAGCAAAAATAATAAGGAAAATTTGAAAAAAGCAGAAAAAATATATAAAGCACTTAGAAAACAAAATGTTGACGTATTGTTAGATGATGTTGAAGAAAATATGTCAAATAAATTTAAAAAACATGATTTAATAGGTATCCCTTATCAAATTATTATTGGGTCAAAATCTAAAGAAGACAAATTTGAGTTTAAAGAATTAAATTCTCAAAGTGAAATTTTAAGCTTAGATGACATCCAATTAAAACTAAAAAAATAGAAAATTGTTTACTAAAGTTGAGAGATTAATTTCATCCAGAAACCTTAGACCAAAGAAAAAAGAAGGTTTTCTTAAAATTATTTCCATTTTTTCATTTCTTGGCATCATGCTAGGTGTTGCAATTTTAATAATTGTTATGTCTGTAATGAATGGTTTTAAAACTGATCTTACAAAAAAAATTTTAGGATTAAATCCACATATTGTTATTGAGCCAAATAGCTACGTTATAGATGATAATTACATTACAAAATTAAAAAACAAATTTCCTGGTATTGAAGTAAGCAAATCCTTTTCAGGTGAAGGCATTATAATTAATAACGACAATGCTAAAGGAGTTGTTTTCAAGGGAATAAATAAAGATGAAAAAAATTCAATTGAGTTTTTAAATAAAAATGCAACAAGTGGAAATGTAAAAACTTTTAATAAAAATCAAGTTTTTATAGGTACGGAACTTGCTTATAATTTAAATCTAAAAGAAGGTGATAAAATTAGCTTAATGTCCTCAGCTTTTGTTGCTACACCCTTGGGTAGCCTACCAAAACAAGAAAGTTTTAATATTGCAGGAACTTTTACAACAGGATTTATAGAATTTGATCAAAATATTATTTTTTTATTAATGGAAGATGCACTTTCAATATTTGATAAAGAAGGAAAAGATCAAAATATTGAAATTTATTTGAAAGATCCCTTAAAAGCTAATTTAATAAAAAAAAAAATTGAAAAAATTAATCCAAATTATTTTATTTATTCATGGTCTGATTTAAATAAATCTTTCTTTAGCGCCCTTAAAGTGGAAAGAAATGTAATGTTTATTATATTGACCTTAATTGTAATAGTTGCTGCATTTAATATCATATCAGGATTAACGATTTTAATAAAAAACAAAACTAAAGAAATTGCTATTTTAAAAACATTAGGTCTTAGTAATAACTCAATTAAAAAATCTTTTTTTTTAACTGGATTTTCTATAGGCTTATTTGCAACAATAAGTGGAATTATTTTAGGAATTATATTTTCATATAATATTGAAAAATTAAGAATTATTCTATCAAGAGTATTTAATTTAGAAATTTTTCCACCAGATATTTATTTTTTGGAAGAACTTCCTAGTGAAATTAGTTTTATTTCAGTTTTAGCAATCTTTATATTATCTTTAACTGTAACTGCTATATCATCCTATTTACCAGCATTAACTATATCAAAAATGAAAACTTTTAGAGCTTTAAAATATGAATAAAATTTTTCTTGAAACTATTAATTTAAAAAAAACTTATGAGCACATAAATGGAAAGATTACTCTTTTTAATAATATCAATATTAAAATTAAACATGGAGATTTAATAGCTCTTGTTGGGCCATCTGGTTCAGGAAAATCCTCATTATTACACCTTATAGCGTTGTTAGATGATCCTACAACGGGTAAAATTTTAATTAATAATCAAGAAACAAAAGATTTAGACGAGAATCAAAAAGATGAAATTAGAAGAAAAAACATTTCAATTATATTTCAAGACAATAATTTATTAACTGACTTTACAGCCTTAGAAAATGTAATGATGCCATTATTAATTAAGGGTGAAAACAAAAAAGATATTTTATCTAAGGCCAAAAAAATATTAAAAGATGTAAAAATTTTAAATAGATCTGACCACTTTCCTTTTGAACTTTCCGGCGGAGAGCAACAAAGAGTAGCAATAGCTAGAGCATTGATTGCTGAAACAAATTTAATCCTAGCAGATGAACCTACTGGTAATTTAGATTTTAAAACATCAAAAGAAATATTTTCATTATTTTTAAAATTAAAAAAACTCAAAAAAACAATAATATTTGCAACTCATAATAGAGAACTTGCTAACAGGGCTGATTACAAGTTGTTTATTTCTAATGGTGATATAAAACGGGTTAATGCTCGTTAGTGACAAAAACTTTAATAACATAAAAATTCATACTCAATATTCAATATGTGAAGGTGCTATTAAAATAGACGATTTAGCCAAATATTGTAAATCAAATAAAATTAAATCATTAGGAATTGCTGATAGTTATAATTTATGTGGAGCATTAGAGTTCTCAGAAAAGCTCTCGAAAATTGGAACTCAACCTATAATTGGAACACAAATAAATCTCAGAGTACAAAACATAATTGGAAAAGTAACTTTATATGCCACTTCAGAAGAAGGTTTTAAAAATTTAACAAAATTATCATCATCAAGTTATTTAAAAAATAGCGATTTAGCAGATCCATCTTGTGATTTAAATGACTTAATATCAAACAATAAAGATTTAATTTTATTGACTGGAAATTATTACAATTTCTTTGGCAAACTGCTTTATGCCAACAAAATTAAGGATTTTGAAATAATCATGAAGTCTTTAAAGGATCACTTTAAAAATAGAATATATTTTGAAATCCAAAGACATGGTGAAAAGGAAGAAAAAAATTTTGAAAACTATTTATTAAATTATTCAAAAACTCTAGAAATTCCCTTAATTGCAACTCAAGAAGTTTTTTATTTATATGAAGACATGTACGAAGCACATGATGCATTAACATGTATTGGTGAAAAACAATTTGTGGATGATAAAAGTCGATTCAAATACAGTAATCAACATTTTTTTAAAAATGATCAAGACTTAAAAAAATTATACTCTGATATTCCTGAAGCATTAGAAAATAATTATAATTTTCATTTAAGATTTAATTATAAACCTAAGAAATCTAATCCCATTTTGCCTTCTATTGCTAATGCTCAGAGCAATACTCCCGAGGAAGAACTAATTAACCAAGCCAAAAATGGCTTAGTTAATAGAATTAAAAATTTTATATTAAAAAAAAATCCAAATAAAACATATGGCCAAATTGAAGTTATTTATGAAAAAAGACTAACTCATGAAATTAAAATTATTAACTCAATGGATTATGCTAGTTACTTTTTAATTGTTTCCGACTACATCAAATGGGCAAAAAAAAATTACATACCAGTAGGTCCAGGCAGAGGTTCTGGAGCAGGCTCTTTAGTTGCCTATTGTTTAGATATTACTGATCTAGACCCAATAGAATTTGATTTAATTTTTGAGAGATTTTTAAATCCAGACAGAATTTCTATGCCAGATTTTGATATAGATTTTTGTGAGGAAAAAAGAGATCAGGTATTTGAATACTTAAGATCAAAATACAAGGATGGAGTTGCACATATAATAACATTTGGAAAGTTGAAAGCTAGAATGGCGTTAAGGGATGTAGGAAGAGTCTTGGGATTGCCTTATGGTCATGTAGACAAAATATGTAAAATGGTTCCTTTTGATCCTTCAAGACCCTTAACTTTGCAAGAGTCTATTGATAGAGAACCTAGGTTTAAAGAAGAAGTTAAAAATAATAAGAAAGTTAAAAAATTATTAGATTTATCTTTAAAACTAGAAGGTCTTAATAGAAATATGGCAACACATGCTGCTGGTGTAGTAATTGCTGGAAATAAATTAGCCGAGCAATTCCCATTATATGAAGATCGTAGCTCCAATTTAATTTTACCTTCAACTCAATACGATATGTACTCTTCAGAAAACGCAGGACTAGTAAAATTTGATTTATTGGGTTTAAAAACTCTTACAGTAATTGACAAAACTATAAAAAGATTAAAATTTAAGAATATAGAATTAGATATAAGTAAAATAAATCAAAATGATAAAAAAGTTTTCTCACTTTTGTCAACAGGAGAAACAACGGGATTATTTCAACTTGAAAGTGCTGGAATGAGAGACTCTATTAAGCAAATGAAACCAAATAAATTTGATGATATTATTGCACTAGTAGCATTGTATAGACCAGGTCCAATGAGCAACATCCCAATTTATAATGATTGTAAAAATGGGATTAAAGACCCTGATTATATTCACCCTACATTAAAAGAGATATTAAAACCTACATACGGAATAATTATTTACCAGGAACAAGTAATGCAAATTGCTCAAACCCTAGCAGGTTTTACAGCTGGCGAAGCAGATATTTTAAGACGAGCGATGGGTAAAAAAAAGAAAGCAGAATTAGACAAACAAAAAGAGAGATTTATCAACGGAGCTTTGAAAAATGGAATCGCAAAGGATGTTGCTAGCTTTGTATTCACAAAAATTGAACCATTCGCTCAGTATGGTTTTAATAAAAGTCACGCTGCAGCTTACGCATTAATTGCTTACCAAACAGCATATTTGAAAACTTACCACAAAGAAGATTTTATAGCTGCAACAATGTCAACTGAACTAACTAATACATCTAAATTAAGAGAGTTTGTGGAAGAATTGAAAAGACTGAATATTCAAACTATCAGACCATCTATAAATAAATGTTTCGCAGAATTTAAAGCGGTCAATGGAAAGCTTTTTTACGGACTTGGTGCTATTAAGAGTGTAGGATTTGAAGCTATTTCGAATATAATAAATGAAAGAGAAAAAAATGGGAAATATACTTCATTTATTGATTTTATTAATAGAGTAGACGCAAAAGATGTCAATAAACTTCAATTAGAAGGTCTCGTTAAAGCTGGTGTTTTTGATGAATTCGATAAAGATAGATATAAAATATTAAATTCAATACCAAAAATAATTCAACAAATAAAAAATATTAATGAAGATAAAAATAATAATCAGTCAAATTTATTTGATATGAATATTGACTCTAAAAAAGACTTTGATTTTTTACCCTCTAAACCATGGAAACAAAAAGAACTTTTGACTGAGGAGTTTAAAGCGTTAGGTTTTTATCTTTCAGATCATCCACTTAACGAATATGAGGAAGCTTTTAATCAACTTAAAATTATACCTTATAATCAATTTTATAATAATCAAGATAATGAAGGTTTAGTAGCAGGTACAATTATGTCCGTACAGGAGAAAAAAAGTGCTAAGGGCACACCTTATGGTATTGTTAAATTTAGTGATAAAAAAGGAGAATTCGAATTATTTTTATTTGCCGAAATACTTATTTCAAACCGAGAAAAATTGAAAGAGTCAGAATCTTTTGTATTAACTTTACAAAAAGACAAAATCAGCGGAGAAAATTTAAAGAAAAGAATTAATGTTAGGAAGATAACAAGTTTGGACGAAGTAATTAATAAACCTTACTCAAAAGTAACGATTGAGCTAAAACAAAATTATGATTTAGATGAAATTCATGAATTATTATCTGTAAATGGAGACACAGAAATTAATTTTATTATTAAAGATCAAAATAAACAGGCACATTATTCTCTTCAAAATAATCGAAAATTTGATTTAAAAGACCTTAAAGCCTTAAAAGCTAAGAAATATGTGGAAAAAATAACTGTTTAGAGAGTTGATTTTTTATCTTGATTGTATATATCAGTGAGTAATTTCGCACACAGTTACAAGGGCAAAGCCCTACCGGTCCATTATTTTGGAATTACTGTGGTGGATTAACCGGAAAAAAATATGAACGTACCTAAAGTAGACATAAAACAATTATTAGAGGCAGGCGTACACCTAGGCCATAAAACACTAAGGTGGAATCCAAAAATGAAGAAATATATTTTTGGTGAAAAAAACTCCATTCATATTATTGATCTAACACAAACAGTTGATTTTATTAAAAACGCACTAGTTCAAGTTCATAAGGCAATTTCTAGTGGAGGAAAATTACTTGTTGTATCAACAAAAAAACAAGCGTCAGAGCAAGTAAGCCAATTAGCTAAAGAAACAGGTCAATATTTTGTAAATTACAGATGGTTAGGTGGAATGCTTACTAATTGGAATACAATCCAAAATTCAATAAAAAGATTAAAAAAATTAAATGACCAACTCTCAAAAGAAAATTTAGGATTTACAAAAAAAGAAATTTTGAAATTTGGTAAAGAGAAAGAAAAACTAGAAAGATCATTAGGCGGAATTGCTGAAATGAAAAAAACACCCGATTTAATTTTTATAATTGATACTAATATTGAGTCGTTAGCAGTAGCAGAAGCTAAAAAATTAGGAATACCTATCATAGCTGTGTTAGACACTAATTCAGACCCAACAGGTATTGATTTTCCCATTCCAGGAAATGATGACGCAAGAAGATCAATCAATCTTTATTGTGACCTTTTAAAAAACACAATTAAAGATGCAGAAAAATTTATTAAAGGACCTGAAGAAAAAGAAGAACCGAAGCAAAAAACTGAAGTAAAAAAAAAATAATTCTTAAATATATCAGCTAATGTCAAATAAAGATTTATTAGATAGTATAAAAAAACTTAGAGAAATGACCGGCGTAGGTTTTAAAGATTGCAAAGCTGCTTTGGATGAGAGCAAAGGTGATATCGAAAAATCTGTAGAATTTCTTAGAAAAAAAGGTATTGCCAAGGCCTCGAAAAAAATGAGCAGAACAGCGTCTGAAGGATTAGTTTTAGTAAAAGAAATAAATGGACAAATTTCAATTATTGAAATTAATAGTGAGACAGATTTTGTAGCAAAAAATAATGATTTTATAAAATTCTGTAAAGAACTTTCTGACATTAATTTTTCAACAAAAGGAAATCTAGAAAAGTTGAATGAGACAAAGATGACTAATGGCATTTTAGTAAAAGATAATTTAGTAAATTTTATAGCAAAAATAGGAGAAAAAGTTACAATCAGACGATCTAATTTTTTTGATAACTCAATTGGATCAAATTTTTTCTACGTACACTCTGCAATTGAGAAAAATATTGGTAAAATAGTTTCCATTGTAAAATTAGATGGAATTTCAAAAGATAAAAATAATGAAATCGGAACAAAAATTGCTATGCATATAGCAGCATCGAACCCTTTAGCTATTAATAAAGATGACATTAGTAAAGATATTGTTGAAAAAGAATTAGAAATTATTAAAGCTGAAATTACAAATTCTGGTAAGCCCGCAGATATGGTTGATAAGATTTCAAAAGGTAAAATATCAAAATTTTTAAATGATAATTCTCTATTAAATCAAATGTGGATCATGGACCCTAAAAAAAAAGTCTTAGATATATTGAAAGAACATTCTAAAGATATGGAAATTAAAATTGTGGATTTTGTTAAATATAAAGTTGGTGAAGGAGTGTAAAAAGTGAGTAATGACTTCAATGAAAGTAATTTTTCTTCAAAAATGGATAAAAGTATACAATCTTTAAAAAAAGATATTTCAACATTAAGAACAGGTAGGGCCAACACAAACATGCTAGATACGATTAAAGTTGATGTTTACGGACAATTAATGCCTGTCGAACAACTAGCTACAGTTAGCGTACCAGAAGCTAGATTAATTTCTATTCAAGTATGGGATAAAACTAATATAAATTTAATAGAAAGTGCAATTCAAAAGTCAGAATTAGGTATTAACCCTCAAACGGATGGTCAAATTATTAGATTAAGGATTCCAGATTTAACAGAGGAAAGACGAAAAGATTTGATCAAAGTATTAAAAAATATGGGAGAAAAAGGAAAAATTTCAATTAGAAATATAAGAAGAGAAGCTAATGAAGAATTAAAAAAAAAATTAAAAGACAAAGTAATCTCTGAAGATGATAATAAGAATTACGAAAAAAATATACAAAAGCTTACAGATCAAAATATAGAAAGTATTGATAAAATTTTAACCGAAAAAGAAAAAGAGATTATTCAGATATGAATAAGCTCAACCATGTCGCCTTTATCATGGATGGCAATGGTAGATGGGGTAAAAAAAGAGGTAAAGGAAGAAATTTTGGACATTTAAAAGGACTTGAAACAGTAAAAAAAATTGTTAGAAGTTCAATTAAATTAAATATACCTATCATAACTTTTTATGTTTTTTCATCTGAAAACTGGAAACGTCCAAAAAAAGAAATAGATTATTTATTTAAATTAATTAAAAATTATTTTTCAAAAGAAATACAAAACATTATTTCTCAAGGTGTTAAAGTAAACATATTAGGTGAAATCAATAAACTATCCAAAGATGTAAAATTAACTTTAAAAAAAACCACTAATTTAACTAGAAACAACAAAAAAATATTTGTTAATTTAGCTATAAATTATGGCTCAAAAAATGAAATTTTATCTGCTTTTAGAAAAACAAAAAAAAAATTAAATCTTAAAAATTTAGAAAAAAATCTTTATACTAAAAATATGCCAAATCCAGATATTTTAATTAGAACAGGAGGTCATCAAAGATTAAGTAATTTCATGTTATGGCAATTAGCTTACTCTGAACTTTACTTTTTAAGTAAATTATGGCCAGATTTTAATTCAAGTGATTTAACTAAGATAATCAAAAAATTTAAAAAAATAAAAAGAAATTTCGGTGGCTTATGATTTTTGGTAAGTACACGAAAAGAATTACTACATCTGGATTGCTCTTATCATTAGTATTTTTAATTTTTAATTATAAATATATACTTATTTACAGTTTAGTTATATTTAGTGTTTTATCACTATTAGAATTTGTGAATATTACAAAAAAAATATTTATAAAAAAATTTTATTTTTATGCGTTAAATTTAATTTTTATATTATATATTTTCCTCTTTAGTTTTTTCTTTGTATACTTTGCTAGTTTTTTACAACTCAAAATTATACTTTTTTCTTTATTAGGATGTTGTATTGCATCGGATATTGGAGGATTCATCTTTGGAAAATTTTTTAAAGGTCCAAAATTAACTAAAATTAGTCCAAATAAAACTTATGCTGGCTCGATAGGTTCTTTAATTTTATCATGTTTAGTAATTTCAATGTCAATGTACTCCTACTCTAAAATTTTTACTATAGACTTTTTAATAATTGGTTTTTTTACTTCCTTAGCTTGTCAAGCAGGGGATTTATTTTTTTCTTTTCTTAAAAGAAAATCAAAAATTAAAGATACTGGAAATTTTCTTCCAGGCCATGGCGGTATTTTAGATAGAGTAGACGGTATATTATTGGGGGTACCTTTCGGTTTTATAGTACTAATTTCTTTATATTAAATGATGAAAAAAATTTCAATTCTTGGTTCAACAGGATCTATAGGACGCACGTCTTTAGATATTATAAATAAAAAAAAAAATTATTTTAAAATATATTTACTATCTGGACATAAAAATTTGAATTCTATTCAGCAACAAATTCAAAAATACAAACCAGAATATTTTATTATTTCAGATAATGAAACTTTTAAAAAAGTAAAAAATAAAAGTACTAACAATAAAACAAAAATCTTAAATAATTTTAATTATATTAATATTAAAAAAAGTGACATAACTATTTCAGCTATTCCAGGTATTGATGGTCTACATCCCACAGTTCAAATGATTAAATTTTCAAAAAAAATCCTTATAGCCAACAAAGAAGCAGTAGTTTGTGGGTGGAACTTGGTAAAAAAAACAGCTAATAAAAATAAAACCAAGATTGTACCAGTAGACTCCGAACATTTTTCAATTTCGAAATTATTAAATAATTGCAAGTTAATTGATGTCAAAAAAATTTATATAACAGCTTCAGGTGGCCCTTTTTTAAATTATAAAACTAGTCAGCTTAAAAATATACAACCCAAAGATGCCTTGAAACATCCTAAGTGGAAAATGGGAAAAAAAATAACCATAGACTCTTCTACTTTAATGAATAAAATTTTAGAATTAATTGAAGCGCAGAAACTTTTTAACTTACCAAATGATAAAATAGACATTTTAATTCACCCAGACTCCTTAGTTCACGCAATTGTGGAGCTAAAAAATGGTTTAACACAATTTATTTATCATAAAACTTCAATGTCTATACCTCTTGCAAACGCCATTTTTGATGATGATATTAATATTGATGAATTTATTAAAATTAATAATAGAGAAATAATTAATGATTTAACTTTTAAAAAAATAAACAGTAAAATTTTTCCAATTATCAAACTTAAAAAAAGAGTTAATGAATACCCGTCAACGTCAATAATTATAAATGCAGCTAATGAAATATTTGTTGATCAATTTTTGCAAAAAAAAGTCCCTTTTTTAAGCATATATAAAATCATTATGAGCATACTGGAGGATAGAAATTACAAGAAATATGCTATAAGAAAACCTAATAATATTAAAGAAATTTTAACTATCAACAATTGGGCCAAAGAAACAACTTTATCTAAATTAAATTAAATAATGAATAAAATAATAATAATATTTATATCTATATTTTTTTTAAATTATGCAACTTCAAATGCAGAAGTTGTTAAAAATTTTGAGGTAACTGGAAATAAAAGAGTAAGCGAGCAAACAATCAAAGTTTATGGAGAAGTGGAAATAGGAAAGAATTATTCTGAAGCAGATTTAAATCAAGTCCTACAAAATATTTATTCTACCAATTTTTTTTCTGATGTTAAAATCAATTTAAAAAATGAAACTCTTTTTATAGACGTAAAAGAATATCCAGTTGTAAATCAATTAATTTTAATTGGTGAAGAAAGCAATAGGTATAAAGAAGAGATAAAAAAACTAATAAAACTGAAACAGAAAAAATCTTTCATAAAATCTTTTTTAGTTAATGATGTCGAAATTATAAAGCAACTTTACTCGTCTTTAGGTTACAATGATGCAAAAGTTGAAATTAAAACAAAAAAAAATGATGAATACAATTTAGATCTTGTAATTGAAATAGACAAAGGTAACCTAACAAGAATTTCCTCTATAAATTTTATTGGAGATAAAAAAATAAAAGATAAAAGGCTTAGAGAAATTATTGCAAGTGAAGAGGATAAATTTTGGAAGATAATCTCCAATAATTCTAAATTTAGCGAAAACTTAATTCAATTAGATAAAAGACTGCTTAGTAATTATTATAAATCTCTAGGATATTATAATGTTAAAATAAATTCTAGCTCAGCTGAAAAATCTAAGGAAGGTGACATAAACTTAGTTTACTCGATTGATGCCGGCAAAAGATATACAATAACAAAAATTACTACCAATGCAGATTCAATCTTTGACAACCAAATCTTTCTTTCTTTAAAAAAATCATACAATAAATATATAGGAGAATATTATTCGCCATTTTCAATCAAAGATTTACTTGAAGATATCGACATATTAATTGAAAATAATAATTTACAATTTGTTGAACATAATGTGGAAGAGATTTTAAATGATACAAATAATAGCATAGAAGTAATATTTAATATTTTTGAGTCTCAAAAGATTTTAGTTGAAAGAATTAGTATTATTGGAAATAACGTTACAAATGAGGATGTAATCCGAGGTGAGTTAATCCTAGATGAAGGTGATCCATTTAGTAAATTAAATTTAGATAAATCTGTTGCTAAACTTAAAGCAAGAAACATATTCTCTTCTGTAAAATCAAAAGTTTCAGACGGGTCTTCAAAAAATTTAAAAAATATCGAAATTCAAGTTGAGGAAAAACCAACTGGTGAAATAAGTGCTGGCGCTGGCGTAGGAACTAATGGAGGATCTTTTGCTATAGGCATCACTGAGAATAACTGGCTTGGCCAAGGAAAAAGATTAAATTTTGAAATCGAGGCAGATGCAGAATCTTTATCAGGTACTCTTGGATATACAAATCCGAACTACGATTTATTAGGAAATGAAGTTAATTATTCTGTAAGCAGCACTTCTAATGATAAACCAGATCAGGGTTATGAAAATTCAATTATCAGTGCAGGAGTAAGCACTACGTTTGAACAGTATAAAGATTTATTTGCAACAATAGGTCTTTTTGCTAGTTATGATGATTTAAGAACTGATGGAACCGCCTCTGCTTCTTTAAAAAAACAAAGTGGAGAGTTTAGTGAAATGACCGCCAAATATGGTTTCAAATATGATAAGAGAAATAGAGCTTTCATGCCGACTAGAGGATCAGTTTATAGCTTCAACCAACAAATCCCTCTCTACGCTGATAAAAACTATTTTTCCAACACATTTAGTGCAAGCGGATATAAATCTTTTTCTGAAAACGTCGTAGCAGCAAGTAAATTTTATATATCGAATATTAGAGGTCTCGGAGATGATGATGTTAGACTTAGTAAAAGAAAATTTTTATCTAATTCAAGGTTAAGAGGATTTGATAGGGGAAAAGTTGGACCAACTGATGGTACAGATCACATTGGCGGAAATTATGCAGCTGCTGTGAATTTTGAAGCAAGTTTGCCAAATCTTCTTCCTGAAACAACAAATACTGATTTTGGCCTTTTTATAGATTTTGCTAATGTGTGGGGTGTTGATTATGATAGCACACTAGACGATAGTAATAAAATTAGATCTTCTACAGGTGCTGCTATAAATTGGATTTCTCCTATAGGACCAATGTCTTTCATTTTATCTACTAATTTATCAAAAGCTAAAACAGATGAAACTCAAAGCTTTACTTTTAATCTAGGAACAACTTTTTAAAATGAAATTTTATAAAAAAATAATTTTTATTTTACCAATTTTAGTTTTAACGTCTCAAAATTTATTAGCTGATTTACCTAAGTATTTAGATTTTAATTATGTTCTTAATGAAAGTACAGCAGGTAGTAAAGCACAAAAATCACTAAAAAATATGTTTCAAAAAACGATGAACGAACTTAATGACAAAGAAAAAAATTTACTAAATGAAGAAAAGGAATTAATTAAAAAGAAAAGAATTATTTCAGAAGAAGAATACAAAAATAAGATTAAGGAATTAAGAAAAAAAGTAATTGATTTAAGAAAACTTAAAAACGAAAGTTTATCTGATTTAACAAAGAAAAGAACCAATGCTAGAAACACTCTTTTAAAAAACTTAAATCCTATTTTGAAACAATATATGCAAGATAAACAAATAAGAATGGTTATAGATAAAAAAGATTTAATATTAGCTGATGAAAAATTAGATATAACAGATGATATTATTAAAATTTTAAATGATAAACTTAAATCAATTAAACTAAATTAATAAGGTTAATGAATAAAAATATTTTTTTTAAAAAAAAAAATATAAACATTAAAAAACTTTTTCCAAAAAATAAATTTAAAAAATATTTTGTAGTAAAAGATATAAAACCTTTAACAATTGCTAAAAATTGTGACCTAACTTTCTTTGATTCAATTAAATACAAAGATAGTGCTAAAATAACCAAAGCATCTGCTTGTATAACAACTATTAAATTAAGCGAATTTTTACCAAAAAATATTGAAATAATTATTGTAAAAAATGTTCTATATGAGTTAGCACAATTATTAAAATTAGTTTACCCGTTTTCAGATGTTGATTATCCAGATCCATCTTTAAAAAAGCCAGAAAATAAAAAGTTTTCAAATGTAAAGTTTTGTAACAATGTTTTAATTGGTAAAAACTGTAAAATAGGTAAAAATTCAATTATTGGATCAAATTGCATAATTGAACATGATGTAAAAATTGGAAAAAATTGTATTATTGGATCTGGCTCAATAATAAAAAATACAATAATTGGAGATAATGTAGTGATACAAGATGATTGTAAAATTGGACAAAAAGGCTTTGGTTTTATTCCTATCAACAATAAAAACATTAAATTTCCTCATATTGGTAAAGTTGTTATTGAAAATGAGGTAGAAATAGCTTCTGGTTGTACAATAGATCGTGGCTCTATAGACGATACATTGATTGGAAAGAATACTTATTTAGACAATCAAGTTCATATTGCACATAATGTTAAGATCGGATCAAACTGTATGATAGCTGGGCAAGTTGGTTTTGCTGGCAGTTCAATTATTGGAAACAATGTTTCTATTGGTGGACAAGCTGGTATTTCTGGACATTTAAAAATAGGGAACAATGTTAAAATCGCTGGAGGAAGCGGTGTAGTCAAGGATATTGAAGACAACCAAGTTGTAATGGGATATCCTGCAGTTCCTTTGAGAGATTTTTTAAAAAAAGGTAAATAAAATTTAGATGGAATTAGATAAAAAAAAGATTAAAAGCTTACTTCCTCATAGAGAACCAATGCTTTTAATTGATAAATTAACCAAAATAGTTCCACTTAAATCAGCAACAGCAATCATGTTTGTAAAAAAAGATGGCTTTTATGTTCAAGGACATTTTCCAGGTCAACCAGTAATGCCAGGAGTTCTAATAGTCGAAGCATTTGGCCAAGCTGCAGCAGCACTAACAGCACATGGAATAGACCCTAAAGAATATGCAAACAAATTAGTTTATTTAATGGGTGTTGATAAAGCTAGATTTAGAAGCCCTGTTATACCTGATTGTGAACTGCATTTAGAAATTGAAGCAGTCAGATCTCATGGAAGAGTATCTTC
>VMHT01044711.1_pt1 | contig 16463 bp, 8 predicted proteins | sample 4693611 | NCBI WGS metagenome assembly VMHT01 (sample SAMN12280063, study PRJNA550983) | marine metagenome | isolation source: seawater sampled from same location over 5 years 0.02-0.2 micron viral filtrate | place: USA: collected off the coast of southern California halfway between the port... ... | reverse complement strand
TGATACTAATATAGAACGACTTCAGGTCCGGATTGATTTGATCCGGGCAGAATCACGGATGGTTTCCTATCAGATAGAGAGACTCGAGGAACGGAGGCACGAGCTACAGCAGGAGAAAGCCCACATCAAGGCGGCTCTTACCAAAAAATCCAAGTGATATAATCTATACCGGAGTAAGTGCTAGCAGTGATGCCCACAAGGTCTGCTCTTAGACCTAGTTAAATCTCCAGTGTGTGGTAAGCCTCACCCTTGTTAATTCAGGGGTGAGGCTTTTTGCTACCTAAAGACTCGAGGGTCCATCAGGGGAGTAAACTCTTGTGGATCATTGAAATCCATTGGATCTCTCCGAGGAACAAACGGTCGCTCTTGACCCGGAAGTATTAACTCCTCCTTGCCTTCCGTAAACATCTTCCTCTGCCTTGTCTCGCGGACTTGATCTTGCCCTGCATCGGAGTATCTCCAATACCATAGCTCGTCCCCGGGCAATAACATCTTCAACCCTTCGGCGACAAGATCGTCGGACTTTATAATCCGTTCAATGTTTTCCAATAAACTTCCACCAGCCGGAGAGAAATACTGTAATCCGCCCTTGATGATGCCCACCTTCTTCATGTTATCGACCGTGAACTTATTTATAATCCCGGTTGCAAGCAGAAGATTCTCCATGATTAAGTCATCCATGTATATCGGCTTACCGGCAAAGAATAATTTAATCATGTCAACGGGTATGCCGCACATCATCATGAATCCGGCTATCTGAACCATGTTTCTTACTCCTCGAATCCGGTCAGGAAGATTGCCCCTCTTGCCTGAAACCTGCTCCGGGATAATCATTTCCAACGTCTGAGATCTAATGAAAGAAAAGTGCTTGACAGTAAATGACATCAAGTTAAATCCTATCCGAAGATTCGGGAATCTACCGTATACCTCCGGCATTTCAAACCTACCTATCGGTTGCTGATCAGACAGTTTGTTGTATAGAGCCTCAAGGACAAAGTCATTTTTTACACCTGCCTTTAGTGCGGCAATAGTAAATATATATTGATCCCCTTGGGTAAACTTAAGCTGGCTGACGAGTTGCTTGTATTTCTTGGAAGTCTTGGGAGCCTTTGCTTCGCTTTGCATTTTATACCAAGCGGCATTGATGGTGCTTGACTTCATCTTGCGGTCAAACCTAGAGAATCCTGTTAACTTTGTCTGAGCATTGAACAACTTGGACAGCTTTGCATCATTCAAGTTAGAGATTTCTTCGCTGATTACTTTACCTGCCTTTCCTATTTCCTCTAAGGCTATCTCTGGTTTAAGAAAACCCTTGGCGGTATTCGTAAGCCCGAAACGATACAAGTTAAGTGCTTGGTCTTTGAACTGAACCAACGTCGAGCTGAAGTTAGTAAGGAATGCATTGTATGTTAGTCCACGTAATATCTGGAATGGCTTTATTTCTTTGCCGTGACTTCCGAAAACGGAGTCAACCGTGCTCATCAATTGCTTGAGATCATCCTCGCTTAGTTGACCGTTCTTCCGAAGATCGTTTATTAAGTATCCAAGTTCTCCGGGACGTTTGACCCCGTCTTCCTCCTGTGTCCCGAGAAGCCTTCTAGTTTCTACGGCATTAGTTGTTTCCATCAGATACTTTGCAAACGAATCAATGGGATCGTCATACATATCAAGCATATCGTCAGGGATTAAATCAATCGCCCGTGGCTTAAGGTTTCCGGGAACCCTTACTCCAGCCGGCAATGAATTAAAATTCCTGCGAACGTAGTTCTCTAAGGCTATGGCTTCGTCGGCTTCCGTCAATGGATCCTTGCCCTTTGATACACGGTCACGATTAACTATAGCAATTATTTCATCCGCCTGATTCTTTGTTAAGCCAAGTTTTTTCCTCAGCTCTTTCATGCTCTTTATGCTACGTGGGAAAAATCCCCCGAGGTAATCAGATTCATAGCCAACCGCTTGCTGTTGATCATACTTCTTATCCATCAGTGCCCTGAACTTATTATGATACCAATCATACAGCCCGTGCTTTCTTAACAGCTTGTCACGTTTGGCAATAAGTTCCGCACGTTTCTTTGGATCAAGGCTACCCTTGCGGTTTTTCTGAAAACGTATTCTTACCTTTGCATCCCGGTTAAACCTTTGGTAAACCCGAGGGTTATCCGGGTTAACTTCTATAGCATTACGTGCCAATACAAGTCCACCAATCTGTATAACTTCGTCAGCAGATATGACGGGCTTGCCGGTTTCTTTGCTGTAGAAGTAAGATGCACGTTCCGGATTCATTCCAACCTGTGTCCATTCTCCGCCGGCTAGATATTGTTCGGCTTCCTGCTTTATGTTCTTTAGATTATCATTAACAAAACTACCATGCATCCGTGCAATGGTTCCCTTCTGTCCACCGGCGGCTATGCTCATTGCGGCATCAGGTTGACTAAAGAATTTAACGTCACGTATTCTGGCAAACTGTCCGTAAGCCAATACATTTCCATTCTCTGTTTCACCGCTGTGAAGCGAAACAATATACTCTGCATACCGTCTGTATGATGGAATGTCTAGTCTTAAACTAACACGAACACCATCCTCAATCTGTGTGTTAACACCAAGTATAGGATTAGGAAGACCGGTTCGGGTCTTGTTGTCATCAAGTGAATAGGCTATCTCCTTCTGTGTTACAACGTCAGGGATAGTTGCAAACTCACTCATGGGAAGTTTGATGTCAGGGTGACCGGGAATAAGCCCGGCTAGTTGACGATAACGAATACGTTTTTCTAGTATTCTTTTTTGCAGTGATTGATTGTTGGGATTCTTTAGTAGTTCTTTTTCTAGTTCCCTTAACTGCATGGCTTCGGGTTTAAGAACGTAGTCCCTTGATCTTTTGACACGAACTTCTCCTGTCTCCGGATCATAGGTCCGGAACTTGTCTCGATCATCTTGACTGACGTTGAGTATATCGTCCGGACTTTTGTCGGTATAAGTTACACCCTCTACCGGCTCCCGGTAGTTCAGTTGCCGCTTAACAATTATGCCCGAAGGCTCAACGACATCAGGTGCTTTATCGATTCCCGTTGCCTGACTTTGGAGGTAGGAGAAGTAGGCTTGGGTATCGACACCGGCTTGGTCATACCAAGCTCCGTCAAGACTTCTAGAGTCGGTTTGTCTTTTGATGATTTTTCCATTTTTATCCTTTAATATGAATCGATGTTCTGGTTCGTAATTAGATTGCTTGGGATCGTTTTGTTTTGAGATCTCCTTTTGAATTGAATCTATCTCGTCAAATGTATAAGTGTTACCATCGGAGTCAACAAATTCATATCTGAATGATTGGTTATCTTCCTTTGTAAACTCAAAGTTAAAGTTGTAGTCACCATACTTCCCGTTTCTGATTCCGGCTTTGTAGATCTTCCCGAAGTCTTTACGTTGTAGTATGGCATCAATGGATCCATGACTTACTTCTTGACCTGATCGTGCTACCCAAGTTTCCCAGTGAAAGCGACCAACGTCTGCCGAATCAGTTACACCTATTTGCTTGTATGCTTCTTGAACCTGTGTTCGAGTTTGCCTAACAGCTATCTCATTAAGCACAAGCCCGGATATATCCTGAGTAATTCCGTGATAGCCAGCCTTCTTAGTGTTGTTATACTTAAAGTCAGAGCCATCATACAAAGTTGCCTTTCTCGGATTAAGGTTATACTTCTCTATGATTGAGTCCCGGTCAAAGAACTGATCAATCCGGACACGATCAATGACGTATAAGTCTTGGCGACCAGTGGTCAACAAGACGAAATCAAAGATCTTATTATTGAAATACATTTGGTTAGCTACTCCGTGCCATTTTTTTCTTAGCTCAAGTGTTGGTGTATCTTTATCGGTAAGCAATGAATGCAATACTTCGATCTTGGTCATCCCATCAAACTCTCCGCCACTAACGGGATCGTTAATTTTAGATAAGAAATGTCGTCCAAATGAATTTAAGTTTGCTACGGCTCCGGTCCCGGCACCCGTTCCGGGTAACAAAGTTTGGTTTGCCCAAGCAAGATATGTGTCAAGGTCAAACTTTCCATCAATGGCTAATTGAATCCATTGATCAATGCCTCCGTCGATGGCACGTAAGAACCCGGCTTCTTGAGGATAGGGGCTTATGCCAACTGACAACTCGTTCCACAGAAAATATAAAGCAGTATCAACCTGATCCATCTTTCCTGTCTCATACAGATTACGTATTTTTTTGCCGTAATTTAATCCTTCAGTTGCTAGATCTCGTTGCTCTTGAGAAACAATATCTAACTCCTCGAGAACACCTTCAACCGTGGTTAGTCCGCCAAGACCCTCGGGAAACATTGGAATAACTACACTGCCGTCATCACGTTTAAACCTAGTTCCAGTCATTCTGGACATTAAGCCTACCCATTGTTCTCTGTCTGTTAAAGCATTTGGGTAACTCTCAATCAAATTGCGGAGCTTTTCCATTACACTATTAACGTTCTTGGCACCCGGCTTTAACTGAGAAACAAGTATCTCTTTACTAGGAACATTTACTTCAGCCGGAATTGCCAGCCTGTCATCTATCTGACTCCTTGTGTCAATGTCTCCTTCTGTTGCATCAGCTTCTCGCTGATTAAAATCAATGTCTGTTTCGCCCTTGGCAACTTTGCCGGCTACGTTAACAAACATTTCCATGACATTGTTTGCATTGGCATCCGCCAAAAACATTTGCTTGCCAACCATGACTCTTGCAAATCCATTGATGATCTTCTTAACCTGAGTCAACAAACCTGATTGCTTTTGGTTAAGAGAATTTTGATTGAACCCTGAGTCCACTAGGGTTGCACCAAACTCAGCCAAGTATTCCGAGTAACGAATGTCTCCGTCATACTGATCGGAAAATCTTTTAAGTTTGTCAGCCAATAAACCAAATCCGGAATCACGTAGCTGTTTGTCTATCGCTACCTGTAATTCTTTAAGTCTCTTTGGGTCGTTCCTAAATGCTTGATTAAGAATTAACTCCCAAGTTTCGTGAGCCACAGTCCTTGAGTTAGCTGTCGCATCATTGATAATAATTGCAACAGGCTTTTTCCCAATAAAGACAGCTTGACCGTTGTCCATGTCGCTGAAGCTGTTGGCAATCTGTGTTGCACGATTAAGACCAACCTTGCCCTTGAGAGTCTGAACAATGTTCGCCCGTGTCTCTGCCAATGTTCCGCCTACAATAATGTCCACGTTAGGAAATACCGTGCGAACAAACTTAAAAGTATTTTTAGCTACCTCGGACAGTTGATCTAAGTAATTGTCCGGCTTGGATTCTTCAACGATACGTTGAGAAGCATTTATTTTAACTGACGATTTGCCATTCTTTAATGCCTGTTTAGCCGCCAACTTAGTTTTGGATACAAGGTCACGGCTTAGTTCCATGACATCCTTCTTGCTTATGCCAAGTGTATTGGTAAGCCAATCTAAGTAGTCCCCTTTACGTTTTGATTTACCGTCAGGTCTTACAATATAAAGTGCCCTGTCTACATCACTCTCAAAGTCAGCAGACACACGTCCAATATTGACCCTTGGTTTGCCCAATGACTTGGGTAGCTTTGCCCCTTTTATTCCTTGAACCGGAACAGGCTTAACCTCTGGGTTGTAATTTTCTTGGGGCAACCTTGTTCCCGGATTTATAACATTTCCAAATTCATCCAAGATGGTTGACTCCTCGAGGATGGAGTCATCTGGCTTTTGATTGATGTTATTAAGTATCGGGATACCGTTTACATATTCAACACCGGGCTGTCCGGTGGGCGGAACTTCGGACGGGTCAATGCCTTCTGCTTCCGCTTGAGCTAATCTCTCACGTTCACGTTCTTGAGCTTGCTCTAAAATTCTTTGACTCTCCTCTTGTGAATCGTTATTTGCATCTCCGTTGTCCAACAAAAGCAATTGTTTTAAACGTCTGTAGTCAGCCTTATCTCTTGGATTTCTTGACTTACGTAATCTTTCAAGAGTTTCAAACCCATCCTTAACTTCATCGAAGTCCTGAAGGAGTTGAGTAGATAGTCTTCGTTCGTAGTTCCTGAATATACCCTTGAATCTTCCATCAATTCTACTGACTGATTCGGTAAGAGGAGACATAAGTTTTCCCAAAAGCCTGCCAGTAAAAGTTCTTCCCTTGCTCAGGTTCCTGTCCGCTTCTATTTCTTCGGCAACTTCCGGCTCTAGATTTGAAATCTCTCCATTAACTGCGGCAAGCTGTGTATCGATTTGTCTTTGCTTACCCCTGATTATCCTGCCTTGAGCTATTGTTTCTGCTCGTATTTCTTCACCGGACAGTCCTTCGTTTTCTTCCTGAAGTTTAAATGGAAGGTCAGCTAACTCATCCTCTAGGGCTAGAGCTTTTGCCTCTAGCTTTTCTTTTCTGTCTTCTAGTGCAATGAACTTCTTGCCTGATTTAAATCCTTCGAGTTGTTTTCTCCTAGCTTGTCTTTGTTTTTCAAGTGCTTTGCCTTCGTCAATGTCCTCGTCGGCATCTTGTTCATCCTGTGTTTCATCAGCTTCGGTTTCTTCAATGATACTCAGATCGTTAGCTTGTTTATACTTAATATAATTGTTGCCCTCGATACTAACATAAGCCGCCGCAACAGGATCCATTGTGGCATTAGCCTCTAGTTCTAATTGTGCTAATCCCTCTTCTCCGTATAAGTCAATTTTTTGACGTACAATTTTAGCAATGCCCTCAGAAGTATCGATGTCCATTCCTTCCGGTCCGGCAACAGGAACATAGTCTTCTCCGGGAACAAGAGTTTCTTGATCCGCACGAGGTGGAACAACTGTTTCAAACTCAACGGGTTGATCAGAAAGAACCTTCCCTTCTTTTTCCAATGCTTGATTTAATAATTCTTGAGCCTCTTCCTTGCTTTCAGAATAAATAAAAACTTCTTCTTGGGTGCCCTCCTGTGTTGTGTAAGTTGCCTTTATTCTTGGTGCGGTAATAATTCTTTGCACTCGATCCGGAGATAAAGTATCTACAGTTATCTCTTCGTTAACAAATTTATCGTTAAATTTTCCAATAATATTAATGGCGGTATCTGTGCCGGTTCGGGTTATACCCCCGACAAAACCTCCAAGAACAAAATTGCCTAAGTAATTAACTAGGTTGTCATAAGAAAATAACTCTCTTCCTTCATCATAAAATAATTTAGCAAGAGCTTCCATTTGAAATGCTTCGGATGCTTCTTGTGAACCCTCGGCGGCAAAACCAATTGTAAAAGCCTTTAGGGCATCGGCAATTATTCGTCCACTTAATTGAGTTTTTCCTTCAACAAACTTTTGAAAACTTTTTCCTCCAATAGCACCAAGTGTAATACGTTGAATAAGATATCCGGTAACACCGCCTATGAGTGCCGCTGGTCTGACCGAATCCCTTTCTTCTTCTGTGAACTCAGAAAACTTTTTTCCTAAAGTTTCTTCAGCAGTTCTTGTTGCTCTTGAATAATAGCTTATGGGGTAAGATTTGCCCATAGTAAATAACTGAGGAATAATACTTCCTAGTGCATTACTAAACTGACCGACTCCTGATTCTTTCCATTCATCGCTTACACCAAAAGTGTCTTGCATCACATCTACTTCCCCACGTAAATCCTCTGCCATTTGCATCTGCCCAAGTCTAACTGCGGCGGCTTTTTGTTCATCCCATTCCGCTTGTTCATCTAAAACAGACTGAGGTGGCATGGGCACGTATCCACCCATACCTGACATTCCCCTTGGCATTGGACCATTTGCCATCCGCCACATTGATAGAGGAGAATCAGCTAGTTTGTATTCTCCAACAATTTGCTGAATACCTGCCGCCGTTTCAACAACCTCTTGGGCGGCTCCGGCTCCAACACTGCGGATGGGATCCGACAACTGTGCCCCTTCTCCGGGCAAGACCATATCTTTAGTTTGCTGAAAAGTTTTTACTGCACCTTCTTCTTTTATTCGTTCAATTCCACCGCGAAGTGCCCCCATAAAAGTTTGCTCTTCTTCGCTGACTTCAGTTGTTACTCCATCAGTGGCTTGAGTATTTAATTCTACTTGCTCCTCAACTTGATCTTCAACTTGTTGGTTGTTGAATTGTTGTTTAGCAAAAGAAAGAATAGACTCTTCGGTAGCACCTTCTGGGTGCTGTATTTTTATAGTTCCACCGTCAGGAGTGTTAACAGTTGTTGTAATCATTAAGCTATATTTTTAATTTGGCACTACCGAAAATCCACTTGTGTCAACCAATGATTGAGTTGGCTGAAGGGTGGGCATTTCTTCTACCTGTGGTCTATACTTAATAACTCCTCCTGACTGAATGGTGGGAGTAATTGAGTTTCTTTCGGGAATTAATCCAAACGGACCTGATCCGGGTTTACCAAAAAATGTTTGATACATAATATGATCCTGCGGCAAGTCTTTAATATTAACAAGTGTTTCTCCAAAGCCGGGATTGGAATCATACAGTATTTGGTTACCATCAATTTTGTTTCCTAACGTTAGTGCAAGTGCCCCCAATCTCTCAGTGGCAGTAGGATCGAAGTATTCTTCTCGTTGAGATATTTCTAGTTGGGTAGCATTTGACCTAGACTTCTGTGCTAGACCTTGCATTGATATAATATTTTGAGTTAGGTTATCGAGTCCAGCCGTATTAACATATTCAATGGCAGACTTTCTAGCTATCTCTTCATCATAAAATCCTTCCGAATCTTCAAACACTATTCCCAAATTTCTTGACAAATTAGGTTCTTGTTTTATAAAACCCATTGTGTAATCAACCCCGAGTTCCCTTTTTTTGTCGTCCTCTTTCTTTTTGGCAAACTTTTTAATTCCGTCAGTTAAGCCTGCGGTTAAGTTTTGCATACCTTGTGCTTGTATTTCGCCGGCTCTTGCAAAGCCACTGTAGTCCGCCTGCATGAGACGAGGGTCAACCTGTGTTCCTGTTTGAAATGCCATAATTATTTAATTCTTGTATTCATCCACTTACGAATGATTGCTTTGATACGAGGTTTATCAGAGATAAACTTAGCGAATTTCTCTCCGTGCTTGATGTATAGTTTACGGAACCAACTTGGAGAATCGTTCAGCATCCATTCACGGAATTGTTTCCATTTAGGATTAGTAGCTCCGTAGACTTCACGAGCTACCCAGCATAGACCGATTGCCGCACCGCCAAGAGAACCTAGCATACCCATCATACCGGAACTACGAGAAGCATCAGCCTGAGCTTGTGCACCAAGTAAGCTAATGTTGTCTGATCTTTGTTGCATAGCCATATTGATACCAACGTTTGGATCAAACAAATTTGGTCCCATTGCACCGCTAGCCTGTGCCTGAGCCTGACCAAGAATCTGTCCGCCTAATCCTAGACCCTGTGAGGGGCGACCAAGAATAGCCGCACCTAGGTCGCCGGCTATAGAACGTGATTGATTAAAAGCAGACTGCCCCATTCCTGCCGCAGATTGCCTCATCCCCATTGCGGATTGCCGTATCCCCTGTGCTGACTGTCCTATCCCTGCCGCTGACTGTCTTAGCCCTGCCGCAAACTGCTCACGATTCTGACGGTATTGCTCACGTCCAAGGGCGGCTTCAAGGGAAGAACGTCCTTGCTGTGAAAAAGCTGTGCCACCCATATTACCCAAGACAGATTGGTCAACTTGACGTTGAGCCTCGAATCCCATTGGTTCGGAAGCTCTAGCAAATGCTGAATCAGCTTGTTCTGCCGCCGCAATAGCTTGTCGTTCTGCTAGGTCAGCAAGTGTTCCGCCTCGACCTGCTTGCTCTGCCGCCGCAATAGCTTGTTGTTCCGCTAAGTTTGCTAGACGAGTGGACTGAGGATCAGCCGCACGATATGCCTCTACGACTTGAGGAGAAAGATCTTGGAGTGCCTGAACATCGGCATCACGTTGCATTCCAAGTGACTCACGTTGTAGTTTAGAAGCCCTACGTCCGGAATCCTCTAATAGATCAAATAATCCTCCCTGACCGTCTACACCCTTGGCAAAGGTTTCAATGTCCGCTAACTCAAGAGCCGCATAACGAGGACGGAATTGTTCTTCTGCCCCAATGATCCGTTCTTGCAAACGAGGATCCGTTACACCTTGGTATGATTCAAAGTCTTTACCAAATAAGTATTCCCCTGATGCATTTGCCGGATCGACGGGATCCGGTTGATTAATTGTAGTTCCGCCTTTGCCTCCCATATTAGTCCTTTAATTTTAATAAACGTGATAAAAGTTTTTGATTATAATCCACACGGGTTGACCACCCGCTCCTGTTTCTTACACCAATAAGTTTTTTGTAAAGAACATCAGGCTCTTTCCTGATGAACATAAGTGTTAGTTCCTTGAATGCCTCGCTGTTGCTAGCAAAAAGAAAAGCCATAAAGATGGAGTCACCGCCCTCAACATCTTCCTTCCATTCTTTAACAAAATCCCAAGTGTAATCATTGTTACAATTATACCACATAAATACACCTTGAATTTCTTTATTTTCATCAACAAGAACAACGAGTGTTTTTTTTATATAGTGATAAGCAATTAACTGACGAATTGTTTCCTCGTTCCATTCATCAAATACTTTGCCGTTTTCATTTTCAATACAATACTCAGCAATCTTATTTACATAAGAAGTAAACTCAGAACACTCTTCTGAGTATAATAAAGCTACTGCCTTATTAAGTAGTTGATTCTCCGGCATTATTATTAAATTAACTTTGTCGTCTCCACATATATACGACAAAGTATGGTGGCATATTTTCGTGGCTTGCGGTGCTAGTCGAACCAGTGACATCTTTGTTGAGACTTGTAAAAGTATTCTGCCTCATTTCATATGGATCCGAATAGTCTTGTTGATTTCCAGCAGAATTAAAAGAAACGTCACGGCTGGTGTTTTCCGCCCGAGCCATTTTAATGAAGTTTCTGTAGTTATTTCCGTCTGAAATTTTCAGATTCCACTGGTGATTATGATACATCTGTGCCTGTGTCAACGTAACATTTCTTTCACCACTCCTTCCCTGAGTGTTCTGTTCGTACCCCACTGCATCAAAGGCAGTATCATCGGCTTTAAATCCAGCAAGAAATGTACCTTGACTAAAAAGAGTCCAAGTGCCAAAGCCCAGAAATGTAGACGGATTAACATTACTGGTCATATTCATATAAACTGAACCCACCGGATAAGCAAACTCTAGTGCATTCGTTGCCAATTTAGCCGCCGTTACACTTCCATCCGCGAGCTTGTTCGTGGTTACATTTAGATCCTTGATCTTAATTGTGGTTACATCGTAATCATTAATCTTATTTGTGGTTACACTTTGATCCTTGAGCTTACCTGTAGTTACATTTTGATCCTTGATCTTGTCTGTAATAACGGAATTAGTAGCAAGACTTGAGCTTCCTATGCCTCCGCTTCTTACCGCAAGTGAATCATTTTGATTAACAATAATCGTACTTCCATCTACCCCGGAAGTACTCAGTGTAGCATCCGAAAGAATTTGATTTAATTTTCCGGCAGTTAACTGCTCGCCGTCATTAAATATTTTACCTGATTGTAGTAGTGACATAGTATTAAATTATTAAGAATTTTCGAGTGAAGTTACTCGGGCTTCTAGGGTTTCAATTTTATTGATAGATTCTTGGAGAGCTTTGGTAAGCACTGCTGTCATATGACTATAGTGCAAAGAGTCAGGCTGTCCTTCAGGATTATATTCGACAAACTCCGTCAGTCCTGCATCGTGAACTTCTTCAGCAATAAAGCCAGCATAGGTGTTATCGTCGTCCTCGTTGATTGACTCGTAGGTTACAGGTCGAAGAGTTTTAATAGCCTCTATTCCTTTGGAGTAATCCTTTATGTTTTCTTTGTATCGAGCTGAGGACGGAGTTCGCCATATCATCCCGTTAGAATCTATATAAAGATTTGCACTCTGCCCACTGGTATTTACATAGCTTCCTTTTGCCTGAAGCCTTCCCTCGCACACAACACTGTTTTGCACACCCGTAACCAGAGAAATATTAGAGAGGTCACCTACGTGAAGCTGTCCATTGCTGGTGTCAAGTTTCATCCCGTTAGAAGGGCTTCCATTTACTGACCTGAAGTTATGTTGAACGGCATCATAGTAAGCCTTATTGGGACCATTGTTGTGAGAACCTGCATATAGCTCAATGTTTGCACCGTTTCCGTTTGTCCCTCCGAATATCACAACTCTTCCCGTGTTGCTGTCGCCTGTTATGGAATCGTGTATTATAACGTTTTGGTTGGAATCTACTCTAAGTCCAGTACGTAGGGTTCCGCTACTATCAGTAGTATCTAGATAGATACCCTCCCCTGCTTTTTTATTTTGAATGAAACATTTTCCGTTACTGTTGAGTAATCGAACATACTCGTTTATGACTGTACTATCACCGTGAAGGTCAATGAAAGCATAGCCGAGGTCGCCAACAAGGTTTTGATTAACTTGTATACCTGCAGTAGTATAGTTATTATTATCAAGCATACCATCAACGTAAAGTCGACCAGACGTGGCACTCCAACGAGGATGACCAGTGCTAAGTTTATCTTGATCAATTCCGCCATCCTTTACCTGCAATGAACCGCTTGTTCCATCTACCTCAAGGGTTACGTTGTCAGTTGTTCCGCCTGTGCCGGTCACAAATGTAGCACCACTGATTATTTGGTTTAAGTTAGTATGAGTAACGACATCAGCCGCATTATATACTTGAGTTGTATTTAAAATATTTGCCATTATATTGCTTCTCTTGTTGATCTAAATGCTTCCGCCGCCGCAACCTTTAGGCTACGAACACGAGGACGACCGGTTGTTCGGTCAATTTTAAATTGAAATCCGTAGGCTCGTTTGTTTCCAATCCGTCCACGGATAGAAACATCTTCGTCTTCAGGAAGTAGTTCATTGTTAAGATAATCAGATAATTGTTTCAGATCTATTGTATCATCAACATTTTCTGTTATACCAGTAATAAAGAAATCTGACTTCAGGTCAATGCTTGATTGAACCTGCATTTCAAAATTATTCCACTTCTTTCTGTCAATGGTCTGATTGGTAAACATCCGGGTTGTCATCGAACCCTCAATATCCGGCACAAGTAAAAGACTGTCGGGATCCTCCGTGCCAGCCGAAACTTGAGTAATAATACGATCGTTGCCCTGATCCAATGAATCAATACTATGAATGCCCCCGTTAGTACTAATTGAATAAACCCCACGGTTTTTTCCGTCACCGGCTACAATAAGTTTCTTGAACTCAAAGCTACTGTCCCCGACATTGTCGATTGATTCCCACTGCTTGTTAAGAAAGTTATAGATAATAATTCGATTATTAAACTGAGCGAGGTTTGTTTTTACCGATACATTTCCTTCCTCGTCTACCTCAACAACTTCCTCGTTCAGGGGAATTGCTAAGTAATACCGATTGTCAAAATAAACTCCGGAACTTTTATCCCACAAGTCTTTGTTAATTAACCTAATAGTATTGTTAATAGGTTCACTAAGGGGTACTTCATTTCCTCGAAGATTGTACAAGTCTTGGAAGTTCGCCCCGTATAAACCATTGTCAGATAAAAACAAAACGTTGTTACCTACCTGAATTATAGTATCTCTAGCGACACAACCTATCTCGTTGGTTAGCAACTGAGTTTGAGCGGTACTAAGATCTCCGCTATTAATCGCCAAATGAATACTGTTACGATTAAATACTAATAGCTTGTCATCAGAAAAAGAATGAAGACCAACTGTAAAGTCAGCAGTTCCAGCATTAAATCGGAAGTTAGCAAAAACCTGATCGTATGTATCTGAATCAAGAATATCACTTACGGCTATTTCATCTTTCCTTCCGGTTGGAGTAATTTTTGTACTTTCGGTAGGAAGTCCTGCATTAACAGTTTCCTGAGTAAAACGAAATGGAGTGACCAATCTACGTTGATGATAAACTCCGAACTCAGGTGCCGGCATATGCATAAAGCCTAAGCCAATGGACACTGGCTTTGAAAATACTACACCCGTTCTGTTACTTGCATTTCCTAATTGAACGTAAAATGAAACTGTGTTTGCAGTTTTATCTACATTAAAGATTACGTATTCATCTCCTAGTGTCAGTGCGGAGTTGCCAACAGCCTCAATGGTTATTGTATTTCCTACCTTTAAATTGGCTATATCTGCCGCCGGAACCTCAGCTACCGCTTCGCCATCCGTAATGTTCATAGTGACAACACTTATTTTATCAGGCTGTCTAAAGGTCCCGTTTGCTACTAGAGTAAACGTTGGGTAAATTTTTGAATCACCAGTAACAGTATAGTTTTCTGTGCCGGATGTCCCTACATTGTATGTAAATGTTTGGTCAGTTACACTTGTTATCTCAAATTGACCGTTGGGATTAATAGTTCCTTCCGAAACATCACGTATTTCTACCATGTCCCCAACAACTAATTGATGACTTAAGAATGTTTCAACATCAACCTCCGGGCTTCCGCTTTGGGATATTGCCTTAATGCTAATTGGATTAAAAAACTTTTTGTTTTCAAGTGCAACCTGATTGTCTCGGAAAATAAACAATCGATTAAATGCCTGAAGCATGTCGGACTTTTCGAGGACCGCTTCTTCATCGGGGAACCTCATCTCAAATGTTTCGTTATTTGATAAATTTAAAGCTAGTGCCGACAAGTTAGTTGATATTATTATGTATTCCCCTTTTGTCGCAAGAGGATTGCTATAGCTAGTTCCACAACGAACACCAGCAACTTTTGATGCATCTAAAATAGAACGTCCTCCCGGGGAAGACAAGGGCTGTGTACTCAGGACCTCGGTGATTGGGGTAAAGGGTAACGTAAATGAAGTAACTAATCCCTGTGCAGGAGGATATGTATATGACCCCGGGTTACCAGTTTTTCCTGAATCAAATTTAAATCTATTGGCACCACTAGCAACTGTAATGGTATAACTACCATTTATATCAGGAAGGCTTGCTCTGAATACACCGTTAATAACAACTTGATTTCCCACAGAAAACCCATGATTAGTTAGGACAACTGTTACAATCCCGTTAGTATCAATAGAAACTCCTTCCATTACTCTAGGTAATATTCCTATAGTAGAGGTAGGATCAGTCCCAACGAACTCACTTACATTGGGTAATCGAAACGTATTTGACCCAGCCGCAAATGGGACATTTAAAACATCAATGCCTTTTCGGACTTGCCACTCTCCGTTTAAATCAAGGCGACCATTTCTTGACTCAGCCAAAACTCCCGGTTGAAGTTGATCAGGGCGAACACGATTATTAAACCCAGAGAATCCAATCTCTAGGTCTTCTTTCATTTGGTCGTCCTCACGACCGTAGGATCTATATCTCCCGGGCATTATTTATTTCTTTGATTCCGATTAAAGCGGGATCGGGCATATTGCATTGCGGTCGCACGACCCCTTCTTACATCTTGATAGTTTATTGGTTTTGCTGTTACTATCATTTCTGGCAAGGTGCCAGCATCGGGAAGGTCAACACGTTTGCTTGGTGTATTTGTAGCACGAGACATATTCTCTTTTTTAATCTCAGCCTTGCGGGCTTTTTTAGCCCGTTGCTTTTTCATTTTATTTAAAAAATTCATAATTATTTTCTTTAGCAGTTCCAAGCCTTGCGGCTCCAGTAGTTAGCTGACAACTTATTTGATTTACCTTTGATACCTCCGCTTCTTGCACAGTAGCTTTTCTTCCGTGCCGGACGGTTTTTCTTTATGGTCATGTTTGCATCACCAAACCTGACAACCTTTTCTTTGCCACCTTGGCAAGCCTTCACAACAAACTTCTTCCCACCTTGCACATCTCGGCGAGGTGAGTTGCATTTCATTTTACTTTTATTTATTGCCACGTTTTACTTTTGCTTTGGGGGTGTTACTTACAAATTGTTTTCCTTTTGCTCCGGCTTTCTTTTTCTTTCTTGCTGTAGCGGCTCGTTCTGATTTTGATAAGCTCTTAGCTTTAGCCATCGGAAGGCAACGGTCGGGATTCTTTTTGTTCTTAGACGTTCCGCAAGGTCCCTTAATTGATCCATCGATTCCAATTCTAACCCAGTTTTGTTGTCTCCACTTTTTAAGCTCACCCATTATTTCTTTCGCTTTTTCTTACCCTTTGCATAGTTAGGGTCCTTGCAATACTTTGATGCCGCCATATTAGCATAAGCACTAGGATACTTATCAAAAGTCCTACGTGCCCAAGCTATACCTTTTTTACAAATCTTAGCCATTAGCACTTACCACGTTTCATTTTCTTCTTGGCTGGTGGTCTTCCTCGTTTTGTTCCGTATGTTCCTTTTCCTTTTGGCATAATATTATTTCTTTCTTTTGTTGTGAAAATCAAACAAGACTTTTACTTTTTCTGTAAGAGCCTCAAGGTTGTAGTGCATTCTAGCTAGCACTATAATTAATGTAATAATTCCAATTAAAACTGGAGTGATGGATGAT
>VMHT01174817.1_pt1 | contig 16466 bp, 34 predicted proteins | sample 4693611 | NCBI WGS metagenome assembly VMHT01 (sample SAMN12280063, study PRJNA550983) | marine metagenome | isolation source: seawater sampled from same location over 5 years 0.02-0.2 micron viral filtrate | place: USA: collected off the coast of southern California halfway between the port... ... | reverse complement strand
TCTAATTACTAAATGTTTTTTACCCCAGTAATGCAGCCAAAACCTCTTAGGATCGACTGGATCTAGTATTTGTTTTATTGTTATATTATCCATCGCAACTTAAACAGTTAGGGTCCATAGCTTGAGATGCAATATCACCTCTTAATACAGACTCGGTTCTCATGTAATATAAAGTTTTAATACCTTTTTTCCAAGCTTCTAAATGTACTTTATTAATCCATTTAGGATCTGCTTGTGAAGGAAAAGCTAAATTCAAACTTACAGACTGATCTATATATTGCTGTCTGATACCAGCTTGATTAACTAACTCTAATTGATTTATCTCTTTAAAAGTTTTGTAAACTTCTTTTATAGGTACGTTGTGTTCTCCTATAGTAACGTTCTCTAATTGTTTGATACCTTGTATTGAACCTCCGTCTCGCAGTATTTGGTCCCATATTTTTTTATTGTTTAATTTATGTTTTTCTAATTCTTTTATTAAAGTTGGATTTTTGCGGATGAAAGTTCCTTTTGCACTTTGGTCTGTAAAGACGTTAGCCGCCCAAGGTTCAATACCCGGTGAAATATTACCAGCAAGCTTACTATTGCTAACAGTAGGAGCAATAGCACGTAAATGAGTATTACGAAAACCAGTTCCAACACACCAAAGAGGTTCTCCATACTGCTCTGCCAAAGCCATACTAGCTCTTTCGCTTTCAATTTTAATTTGTGAAAATATTCTTCTTGTCTCATATTGTGCTAATAATCCTTCAAAAGGAAATCCTTTTTGCTGTAGATATGTATGCCAACCTAAAACACCTAAACCAAGTGCTCTACCTTTTTCTGCAGATCTTACAGCGTTTTCAAATCCTCTTCTATTTTTTGCTTTTTGTATAAATTCCTCTAATACACCGTCTAAAAACCATATGCTATCATATATTAAATTAGAGTCTTTCCATTCGTGGTATTTAGCTAGGTTTAAACTAGATAAACAGCAAACAAAGCTATGGTTTTCATCCGTGTGTAATACTATCTCTGAACAAATATTTGTCATAAATACTTTCAGAGCATTGTCTTTGTATGCAGCGGGGTTATTTTTATTAATATTACCCTTGTACATTATATAAGGTTCACCTGTTGCTTTACGCTTTTGTAGTAACTTACCCCACTTACGTCTTGCAACCTTATCACCATCTCTAAGTTTACGCATAAACTTATCTCCGATTATAGTACATTGATGTAGGTTTAATGATTGTCTATTAACATCACCTTTAGGTTCTCTTATTTCTAACCAGTCTTCCCAGTCTTTATGATCTATGTTTAAGTTAACCGATGCAGCTCCTCTACGTACAGCTCCTTGATTAGTAGCCAGTATTGTAGAATCATATATTTTACAAAAAGGTACAACACCATCTGATGTACCATTCATTGTAATGTTTGCACCAGAAGGTCTAATCATATTTAAACCAATGCCAACACCTCCACCGTGTTTGGCTAATAGCATCATCTCTAGGTTTTTAGTACCGATGTCATAAATGCTATCAGCAACGTCGATACCAAAGCAACTAATAGGCAAGCCACGGTCAGTACCAGTATTGCTAAGAACAGGTGACGCAAGACATAACCAACCTTTCCATATGTACGTAAAAAACGTCTCTTCCATCTCTGGTTTTTGTAATCTTTCCGCAACCGTTTTAGCAACTCTTCTGTACGCTTCTCTTGGTGTTTCTCCATTGTGTAAGTATCCTCCTGTTATTGTTTTTTTGTATACGTCGGCGTCTGCCCACTCTGGGTAGTCTTCGCCTTTTTTCCATCTATTGCTCCACATATTATTTACCAGATATTTTCGAAATCTTCTCCCTCATTTGCTTTACTGTAGTCTGTCGACCTAATAGCAAAAAAGTCAGTATGGGTATGACCACCAGTAAGATGATAAAACCAATCAAGCTCTTTTGCCGCTTCTTCGTCGTATTCAAATTCTTTTGAGAGCTCTTTGTATCCGAGCTCCACAAGTTTTTCATTTATTCTTTTCTTTATAAATTGTTTTAAATTATAAGATTTCATTCCTTCAATATCTCCTGCTTCAAACATCTTATCTATATACTTCATTTCAGCATCGTGCATAACTTGCGCGGCTTCTATTATATGTGGTTTACAAGACTCTTTTAAAAAGTCTTTTTCTTCACACATGTGTCTGAATAATCTACAGCCCATGCGGCTATGTAATGATTCATCTCTTACACTCCATTTCATTTGTTGACCTACACCTTTTAACAAGTTTCTCATTTGAAAGCTATATAGAACTGCAAACGCAGAATATAAACTAACGCCCTCAGCAAATGCACTAAACACAGCTAAAGACTTACCGATCTCTACAGGATCATTACCATCATAAGCTACTAGATTATCAAACCTCTCTGCTGTTGCTGGCTCATGTAAAAAAGCTTCAAAGTCTTCAAGACCTAAAGTTTCATTTAAATAACTATATGCTACAGCATGAATTGTTTCTTGTGAACCAAACATCATTGCCATTTGTTGTATCTCGTGTTTAGGAAACCATCCTACAACTTTTTGTGTCCAATAATCAGACACTGCACATTCTGTTTGAGCAAAGCCTAGCAGGATATTTCCTACTAGGTTTTTTTCTTCTTTTGTTAAATGTTCATTCCAGTCTTTTACATCACCTGACATAGGTATTTGTGTGTGTAACCAAAATGCTTGAGCTTGTTTCAACCAACCCTCAGTATAATACTCTGGGTACTCAAAAGGTTTATACGCTATTCTGTTATCAAATAATCCCATATTAATATTGTAGTGTTAAACAAATGTCAAATATAAATACATAAAATACGTGATCTATCTTGTTGTTTTCTGCATCTGGATACGATCTATATCCAAATAAAAATCCTGTAAACAGGCCAAAACTTATTTCCCATTGTTTCATCTTCCTTGTCCTCTATAAGAAGTACCATTATAGTACTTACCGTTTTTATTGTTAGTGTTTCTATTTTTACTGTGTACACCTGGTCTTTTCTTTTTAGGCTTCCAGTTGTACGAGTTTACTATTAATCGTGCCATGGTAAATTATACTTTAAATATTGTTCTTTTAAATGCTTGTATTTTAAATAACCCCTCTGTGTTACTGTCCACTTTATAAAAGTATCAATTTTTCTTAACGCATACATACGTCTTGCTATCTCCTTGCTCCTTTGTTTTTCAAAATTAGCCTTACTGTTTCCTCGCATTCTTTTTGATTTTGTGGTTTATACAATATAACATTAGGTAGATGTTCTTTAACATATCTTTTAAACATCTTCCAACGTAAAGGAAAACTTTCGTTTGCTCTACCTTTACATTCAATAATAAATCCTTGACCCATAAAGTCTGGTGTATAAGATATGTTTAATATCTTTTTATGTCCACGATCTTTATAGTCACCTTTACCGTTAGCACATCTTTCATAAGCCGATGTATCAAACTGATATGACGGAAATATTTCATAAGTATGTCCTTCATAAACAGCTTGTATTTTTGCTTTTTTAAGAGCTAAATGCATGTGTTTTTCTAGTCCTGACGCGAAAGTTATCCCGTCACAAGTAACTTTTCTACTTGTAACAGGTCCTTTCTTTCTTCTAATCTTTCTTCTCATCTTCAATACATTTTTTAGCAGCTTCAATATACAATAAAGCATCCATTATCTCTTCTTGTACATCTGTTAAAAACATACACAAGCTTTTCTTGCCTGTTTCTATTTCGTTACACATTGTTTGACCATATTTCTTTTGGCCAGTGATGCTACGATTATCCATCTTCCTTAGTACAGCTTGTACTATCTTATCTTTAGTTTTAATCTGCATCTTTGACAAATGTTCCGTTAACCATTTTACCTGTACGTTTAGATATTACGTTGTATGCTTCTGCTATACACGTTTCTATATTTACGTTGTTTAAATGTGCTAGATTAGTTAACACCACAACCATGTCACCAATAGCATCAATTACTTCTGCTTGGTCTTTTTCTAGTGTAGCTTTAGCTAGCTCACCCATTTCCTCTTGTAATTTGATTAATTGAGTTTTAGTATCACCCTTATCATATATACCTCTTTCATCAGCCCATTGTCTAATGTTTTCAAACATTTTTAAAGGTTTTTTAGAGCACTTAACTACTGGTGGTTTTTCAAACACATCATTGTTATCGTAGAACCTAGCAAATGCTTTATTATACACGTAACTTCTATTATTATTAAACATAGAGGTTTTAACGTTTTTCATTATCCAGTCTATTGTTCTAGGTGTTACGTCTAACGTACCGTGATCAGTCTGCCAAGACATACCTATGTTGTCAAACAATTGACCTTTTAATTTATCTACCGGAACTGGAAACGTTGTGGTCTGTTCAGTTATATTTATATTCATATTTGATTTTGGTTTAAGGTTTTTATATGGTACCATATCTACTCGGTAGCCATATTCTCTTTGTAATTTTCTCTCTTTTGTTGATATATAATCAACGTCAGTAGAGCTTTCTAGTACTTCATATTCATCAGGGTTATAACCTTGCTGAACTGTGACCCGGTTATTAAGATCACAGGTAACACCGATTTTTTTACCTGGAATATGATAAATATAATATGTCATAATTTATCGTTATATATATGCATGTTATGCGCGTGATGGTAATACCATCCTATGTCCATAGACAGTCTCTCTGCAACAAGTTTTTGTAACATACTAAAACAGTATTGATCATTACAAAAGCCGTACCAGAGATCATTAGATCGCATATAAACAGACATATTTAGTTTATCATTAAGTATTGTAAATTGAACAGCATATGTACAAGGAGTATCAGACTCATATGTACCGTGTTCTTTACAATCGTATATACTTATAGCAGCGTGTCTTGTTTCTTTATGGTTTTTAAGCTTATTAACTACATAATCTATTTGATGATTACGTTGCCATTGCCAACCGTAATTACTTCTTACGTGACCATTTTCATCTGCCATTTTTTCCCATATAGGTGGAACCTTACCATATATATCACCTAGCTTCTTAACACTAGGATCACCAGATAAGTACCATTGCCATTCGGCTTCAGCGTAATCAGGTTTCCAATTACGATCTTTGTTTGTTATATAATTTTCTAAAGGTTTATTTAAATAAAAGCCGCAATTAAATATAGCCTTTGTGTTATCAAAGTCTACACCCTCTCTTGTTATATAACTCCACAAATAATTGTACGCATGATTAGCGTTGTAAAATTTATTTTCCATATTTATTGTAATAATATAATTGATATTCGCTTATCTTCTCCCATATTCTAGTTGGTCCATAAACATTAGGTGTTGATCCTAGTTTTTTACGATTAGGATATTTGCCTTTTTCTATATCTACGTACCAAATAGGCTCTCCCCATTTAGCTTGTCTTGGTGTTATACATATATCGTTTTCGTGACACCACAGTCTAGCTTTTTCTTCATCATCAGTTCGGACGTGTTCGCCCATACTGTATTTCTTATTCCCACGGAAGGCCGCTGTCATCTTTGTTTTCGTCTAACACGTTAACTTGTGGTACAAATGATCCTGATCTATGCTCCCATGTAAAATGTGCTTCAGCACCGTTTTCACCGAGGTTTTGAAACTTAACTTTTAATACTTTTACTTTAGTAGTTTTAGCTTCATAATCTCTATGTACTAACAAACCGTGATAACTAGCATCATACCATTCACCACCGCCTTTTATGTTATACATAGTTGGTTCTTCCATTCTACCGTCTTGGCCTTTATACATTTTAGTTGGATGCGCTACTATAAACGTTAAAACATCATACTTTTTACAGAACTGCTCAATCTTAGCTAAGTAGTCCATAGTATATCTATTCACATCATCTGAAACTGCATTTGTATCTCTAACCTTATTGTAAGGATCTATAACAAGGCATTTAATACCTTTACGTTTAACTAGCTCTGCACCTTTACGCAATACTGATTCTAAACTATATTTATCCATATCTATAAAATAATAGTTATCGTTGACATGGTCAGAAACTTCTTTCCATTTACCACTACCAATATCACTAGGTGAAGGCATGTCACCCCACGTTTTACGCATAAGCTTGTGGGCATGTAAATAAATAGGCGCGTTTTCTGGACTAGCAAAAGCAGTCTTCCAACCGTACATTTTATTATACCCTACGACCATTTGATCGACAAAATCAGACTTGCCAGAACTAGGTATACCAGTAACAGTAATAAACTGTCCAGTATAAGTACTGAATACCTCGTCGAAATTTTTGAGCCCAACTTGGAAGCCAGGTTTAAAACCATTTTTAACAAAGTCTTTAAGATCATTTTCTACGTTTTTAAGTGTTGTTACATTTTCCAGCGGAACTTGTATTGCGCTGTGTATAGCATTAGCAAGCTCGTTGCCGCCATATTTTATTAAATATTCGTTTGCGTCTTTACAATCGTTAAAATCAACTAGATAACAGTTTTCAGCACCAAGCCTACGTATAAACTCTTGTCTTAACATAGTACCAGGTTCATCAGCATCTACAGCTAGTATTATTTTTTCTTTATCTTCAAAATAATCTATACAGTTATCTAAGTAATCTAGGTTATTGTGATTTAATGTAGCACCATTTGGAACTGATATAACATTTCTTATACCAGCTTCATGTAATGATAATACATCTATTTCGCCTTCAACTATTACACAAGTTGTATGACCAACAATACTATTAATATTATAAAATACTTTTTCAGCACCTTTGTATAACTTAAAGTTTTTAGCACCGTCACGATATTTAATATTTATTAGTTGGTTACCTATGAAATAATTGAACTTAATTGTGTTCTCAGTTTTACCAGTTTGAGGCATAAACTCAGGACCCTCACTGACGTTTAAATCAGTAAGAGTTGCCTGAGTTATTCCTCTAGACTTAAACCATTCTATAACTTTACTACTGGGAGTTTCATGGGTCTTAGTTGAAAAACTAGGACGTACGTATTCACGTTCACTAGCTCCCTTACGTTTGTAAGTATGTAGTTGATAAGTTGTATTACAGTTATGGCAAGTACCGAGACCACGTTCCCAATCATAAGAAGAGCATTTAGCCTTCTGATTTTTAGGTTTCCTGTCGTGGGAACACAGAGGACAAATCCCCTGTGTTTTACCTACGTCAAGCTTGTGTTGATTGAACTCATCAATCAAAAATCCATTGATCTCTTTATCTTCTACTTGCATTTATAATATTTAAAACGGTAAGTCTTCTTTTACATCTTGTACAGGTTGCTGTACGTTTACAGAGCCATCACTTTGTGGATTTTGCAGCGGTTCAGGGAACGCACCGTTTGTCCAAACGACTCTACAGTTACCAAGATATGTTTTAGCTGCTTTAGCTTCTCTTTCTTCCTTGGTTTGATCTACTACAACTGGACCTTGATTTCCAAATTGATCAGGTTCATCGTTGACTGAGATACTAATTGGTAAGTATTTACCTTTCTTACCTGTGATAATTTTATCCTTAGGTATTTGTGAAAGATTAATACTAGTTTTAATAATTCCTGCCATAATTAATAAGCATTTAATTGGTTAAACATTCTAGACATCTGAGCTTTTGTAGCACCAGTGCCCCTTCTTAAATTGTCAACAGCTTTTACATGCGATTGATTGTTGTAAAAATTGTTAACGCTTGTTGTCATGCCTGTTACGTCGCATGTTCTTTTTCTAGTTCTTGCCATATTATTAAATTAAAGTGTTTTACTTATGAAATATTGTTTTGGATTAAAATCCTTGGTTTTATAGAACAGCTCATAAGCATCTTCTGCTCTATTAACCTTGTCTTGCCCTGACGAATAAAATTCAGCAGAACAGTCAAACACTCCTATTTGGTGCGTTGTTTTATCGATAACTAAGAATATCATTTCGTAGCCAAATAATTGACTGTATATATATGCTTGTGCATCGTAATTATACCTAAATGCATTTGACCTGAATTTGTTTATATCTGCTGTTGTCTTCAAATCAACTATAACTTTGTCATCATGATTAATAATGTCTGCTTTACCTTTCCAGGTATATTTATTTAGTTTGGCAACACCCGGTACTTCGTAGTCAACGCTAGCACCTTGAATTAAATTTTTGCAAACTTCATTATTCATAATTTTTTCAGTCATAAGTTCAATATGATCAACTTCATGCTGTAATAAACATAACTCACCTTCAGACATCTCTTTATACACCTTTGTGTTTCTAGTTGATGATTGTATCACTTTATACTTTTTCAGTTTATCTGGTTCAAGTATAGCTGTGTGAAAATAACCACCTATTAAAAATGCAGATGTTTGTTTTGACGGCTGGCCATAAGCTAATGGGTTTTTTAACAACACACCAATATCAGAAGTACTTAAAAAATTCCTACCAAAGTCTCCATAATAATCTTCATCGTTACGTAGCTTTTTTAGGATCTCCTCTTTTGTCATACTATAGTGTTAGTTGTTTTTCCAGTTCAGGAGTAAGTTTATATTTTTTCTTTATCGCGTCTAACGTACCGCCAGATTTGATATACTTTTTAGCAGCGTTCATATCGAAGTCAGACTTGTGATTGTTTGTGGCATCACTGTCTTGTGTATCATCGATAAGAAACAAATTACCTAAAGCATATTTCTTACCATAAGAGGATGCACTACCAAACTGTTGTGGAGTTTGCATACCCTTTTGCATTAAGTCTACTCCGACTATGGCTGATGTTGATAACATCAAACCCTTTTCATCGTGTATTGTAGCTGTTGATTTTAGTACTGGAACACCGCTAGCATCTGCAATTAACTTTTCGTTTACAGTAACGGTTACATTGTACTTTAGTAAGAAAGGCTTTATTGATTCAAGTATATCTTCAGCACTACGAAAATAGTACTTACCGAAAGAATTAAATCTACTCTTTTTAGCCTTGAGCTCAGTTTGAATCTGAGCCAGTTTTTGTTGTAAAGTCATATTATAAAATTAAATTGTCTATATCTATAATTACATATTGGTGAACGCTATTTAACTAATTGTTCACTCTATAACCTAAAGATAATCAAGCACTTGCGTGTAATCTACATTATCAATAAGTTTTTGTACTGCTTGCTTTTTAACCTGTGAAACACGTACATATGCACTGCTGCCTTGTATACCTAGTTTGCTAGCTATTGTCTTAGCATCGTGCTTGTCACAGTCTAAACCATAACTCATACGTAATACTTCGTACTCTTTATTGTTTAGATGTTTTTTAAGTAAACCTTTTAAATATTGATTTAACATACCCATGTTGTATGGTTCTGACTTATCAGGTATCTGAGCAGCCCAGTCTTCATTAAGGTCTGTTTTCTTTTCATCAATACTTAAAAATATACTATTGAAAAACATTTCAACCATTTTCTTATTGTGGCCAAAGTTCTTACGTATTTCGTTTAGTTTATGCTCAGGTATTCTCATGTTACCACGATTAATATCTACAGCTCTACGTATTGCACCTTTGATACGTTTTGAGAAAAATGATTTTAATGTTTTCTCTTGGTCTTCAGATTCTAATAACAAAGATCTGTCAAGCTTACCAACAGCTAGTGTTAAACCAGCGTTACCTTCTTGTATCAAATCAAGTATAGTCATTACACCTGAGGCTTGTTGACTAGTTGAAAACTTCCTTGCGACGTTCTCTACTAGCGGCAAAAAACAAGTTACCATCTGCTTATCATCGTATATTGTGAAGTCACCATTTTGTAACTCAGGCAATTTGCTAACAAGTTCTTGAACTTCGTTTTTGTACCTTATATAATTATCTAAATTATATTTCTTCATTTAGTATTTGTTTTTCTTGTTTTAAATCATCACACATATGGCGATGTATTGTTCTTGTAGAGCAATTAAGTAAACCAGCAATACGACTAATAGTAATTTTTTTACCTATACCGTTTAAGTCAATCATAGTATCATATATCATTTCTTTATCAATGCTAGATCTACCTATTAATTTACCTACAATTTTTAATTTACCACTCAAGTCTAAACCTGAATAATCTTTAAACACTACTTTACGTAGCTTGTTTGACGGTGGATCACCGCCTTGTTTTAATACATCTTCTATCATTTCATCTAGTAGTCGCTGTTTAATGAAGAAGGTGACAAAACCATTTTCTTTGTTAGCTATAAATTTAAAAACAAGTCTTAAATCTACATCTTCGTTAAGATAATATAATACAAGCATGTGCCATTTCAATGATTTATATGTAGTTATTTTAGCCTTGCTATTAAACAAGTGATAACACTCATATGTACCATTTTCGTAGTATCTATATTGTTCAGTTTCAATAGTGGGCACATCATTAACAGGATCTTTCCTATATAATATGCGTCTATCATTTAACCATTTTATATTTCTATTCTGTGACATTAGCCTATTACTAATTATATCTTATAACCTATTGTCATCATCGATTATTTCGATTCTGACATTTTCCCATTTACCACCTGTAATTTCTTCATTGACTAAAAAGTCAATACGAGATAACCACCTGCGGTTCATTCTGTCTTGTACGGTCCATATACCGTCAAGATCTTCAGCACCGGTAACTTTGACTTTTACGCCAAATGTTAATCCTTTAGCTTCAAGATCTCTTGATACAGCTATCCATCTATGTTTTTGTGGATTAGTCATATCTATTTTTTTGTTACTAGCAGTTGTATCAGGAGTGCTATCCGTTTGTTCCGGCGTAGCATGATAAATCGTCGCTGTAACCAAAATTATCTTTAATGTATTTACTATCATATAATAATTCTTTGTTATGCGCTATATGTTTTTTGTCATACACGTAGTATAACCAGTACGCGTGTATAGCACAATCACGCTTGAACTCATCTGGCATAGCCTGTGGTGGTTGTATAAACTTACCACCTGGCATACCCGGAGGATAACAGGCTAATGGCTCCCAGCATTTAGTAATTGTTAAATGTGTTTTACCATATCTAGCTGTATATTCCTCACCTAAGGCTATCATATGATTATATAGCCATCTGTAATTATTTTTATTTTGTCTACACCATATAGTTGACGGATGGTTGTAATGAGCTTTTTTATAAGGTACATTATCACCGTTGTCATAATGATGATGAGCAGTACAAAGCATTTGAGCAGATTCTAAAATCATTTTAACTACATGTTTATTATATTGTAGCTCAGCAGCTTTGTAAGGATCTTTATCTAAATAAAATATATTCATAAAGTTTCTCGTATCATAACATCAGTTAGCTTATCGCATAGCTGATCATAATTTTTTTCCATAAAATTATATTCTTGTTTACCGTTAACGTCTACTGAAACCTTAAACAGTACATCATTTTTAAATTCTCTACTCATAGTTACGTATTGTTTTAAATAGCGGGTGTCTGTATGAACCTGCTTGTGTTCTTTGAAAATAAGTAAACGTCGCACGCTTGCCAATATAATCTTGAATATTAGCTAGCATATTTGCCATGTCTTTGTACGTATAGCCTTTGCCTGGAGGGCAACCAAACTTTACGCCATCGTCATCTTGCATTAAGAATTTGCCTAGCGTGCCTGAACGTTTACCTTTACCGATTTCGTAGCCAACAATTGTAGCTTCGGTATCACTAAAGTCTTTGAACTTCATTAAGTCGTAAGATCTACCGTGTTTGTATAGACCATCTAGCCTGATGATACTACCTTCGTAGCCATCTTCAAGATAAACTGCGTGTTGATCTCTTGATTCTTCGTAGCTATTAACTCGCATAGCTGGAACAAACTTGATCTGAGCATCATATATGTCAGAGCATATAAGTTGATCTCGCCTAGTACTGTATGAATCATACCTTGTACCATCGAAGTAATCATAGCAATGGAACTGTACAAGATGTTGAGCATCTAGCCTATCAATGTCAGTAGGTTTTTGTTTACGAACTAATGATATAATTTTTTCGAAATCATGTTTTAGTTTGTGATTGTATAACTCGCCATCGAGTATAACGTCAGGGTGTTTATCAAAGAAAGCCTCAAGAGCCATTTCGATATGCTTGACGTTCATGAATTGTTTATGGTTACGTGAATACGCACCATCTTTTGTGAATAAGCAACGAACACCGTCGAGCTTTGGTTGTATAAATACTTCTTGGCTGTTCCAGTCTACTCTAGACTTGTCGAACTTGTGTGCCAACATTGCATTGTGTTTAATCATAAGTTATTTAATTTATTTTCTACTATTTCTAATCTTCTTTTTATTATTGCTGCTTTCATAAACTCTTCATTGCCTTCATATAAAGCTAGCAACGTATGTAACCTAGCCATTTCAGCAATTAAGTATTCTTCTTCAGTTTCTCTGAACGGCATATAGCCTTTCATTAAATCACCAATACTCATTGGTGTTTCAAGTTGATGATACTCTTGTTTAAATTTCCAAAGCATCTTTTTAATTACAGCTTCGGTTATCATGTCAATTGTTGCATCGTTTATATTATCTAGATCCATCTGTATTTATTTTGTATCTTGTTTCATTGTTTGCAAAGTCTGTGTAATCCATATCTTTCATGTACTTAGATATAATTTTTTCTGGTTTTAATACAAACACACAAGTAGTAGTATATTGATTCCAGCAACTAATCCATATGTCTTTACCATCACCTGTCCATATAATATAAGTATATTGATGATCTATATTTTGATGGTCAGGGTATAAGTAGCAACTGTCATAGTACATATCGTGAACTAATTTAGCAGCTAACGCACTACCATCTTGTCTAGCATTAGTGTGACACCAGTTTGCTAACTGTACACCTTGCCATTCAGGGTAGCCATCGTGATGTAAATACATATTTACATAGCTGTTGTCACTATATACTGATGGGTTAGCGGCAAAACCTAATGCGTTTTGACTCGCGTAGTCTCTATCAACTACCATTGTTAAATTTCTTGTACTCATTTTATTCCTCCGTTATTAATTGTTCTGCGTATTTCTCTTAGATAATCATGGAACTTACTCCATTTATCTGAATTAGCTTCATCATATGATGCTTCGATTCTAAATTTAAAATCTTTTATCATCATAGTAAGCATATTACTTATTACTTCTTTTGGTATTGGCATGTCTTTCATAGAATAATGCGTAACCTAATTTAGCGTAATTGATTATATCACCAAATCTGCTTATCATAGGCTCAGCTTGTTGTAATTTATCATCTTTAACATGAGCTGCAATTGAGCTACATTGTTTGTCAAAGTAAGCATACCATACTACCAACGGGTCTACGCCTAGCTTATCAGCTGTAGCCTTGAAGTTGTTTAGTACGTCTTCATTACCTGTAGTATATTCAGGTCCTTTCTTGTTCATTGTTTCCATAGCGTGGTCATCTAATGTCCCAACTACAGTATTAAATTTTACACTTTTCATATTAATCTAGTAATGTCATGTAAGCTTTAGAGTTTTCTGATCTAAACCAGTCTAAACCTTTTATCATATCTTTTTGTAATCTAACCATTGAAGGATCTGCTACGTAAAAGTCACCTGACATCTCTTGATTTACAGATAACGTATACTCAGCGCCTTTTATAAAGTCATACATAGATAACTCTGCACCTGTTAATTTGTATTCTTCACCACTGAAAGGGTTACGTACTGTATCACCTGTACCATACCAAGCGCCTTTAAACCATTTAGGTTTTTCTTGTTTATTTTTTGTCTTCATAGTAATCTCCTGAGTCTAATAACTCATCTTTTAGTTCATCAAATTTTTCTTGGTACACATCTGACCACCACATACCTAATCCGTGGTTGAATTCGTATTCCATATCGTCCCATATACAACTGTCAACCCACACATCACTGCCATAGATTAACGTTTCAACAGCTCTTTGTGACCAGGTTGAATGATCTTCATAATAGTATACATCATTATCCCAGTACAAACCATTGTTGTCGTGAGATTCTGTACATATATATAAATCATAGTGATCTGCTGTTGATTGAGTGTATATGATTAAACCTTCGTGACCATCAGCCCATGATTTATCATAGTTTAATTTACTACCGTACTCTGATTCTATATACTCAATAAGCCAAGTAGCATCTGGTTCTTCCATGATACCATCTTTTTCTAATTTATCGATGATTATATCATCTGTTAATAGTTCTGCCATTATGTTTGATCGATTATATTTTCACCGTACATGAAGTCGTAAGCTGATAGCTTGTAACCTGTTAGGTTAGAATAGGTTAGTAATTCTGCAATATCTCTCATTGTAAGGTCTGACCAATGGGTCTTAGACATAAGAGTATATTTAAGTAGTTTAGCACTTGAGTATTTTCTAGCACTAGCTTGCAACTCTGATTTAACATCAGGTTTTAGCAAGTCGTAAACTGATTTGATTTTATTCATTTGACTGTATTTAATTATGTTTATTATATTATCCAACTGTTATCGTATTTAGATTGTGGACGTGGCAGGAGTCGAACCTGCGTTTATCACTGTCACTACGAGTGGCTTTGTACAACTGATACAAGCTTGAAGCCAAGACCTCGATTTACTGTTAGGTGACCATACCATTTCACGCCCTATTTATATATTTGATCTCTTTCTGTTATCATCCATTGACACTTGTTTACCTTGTGCCCATGAAGTTCTATTAGTTTTTCGTAATCTTCCATATCAAGATCTGTTCTTTTTATGTTATATAAGTGTACTGTCCCGTACTCATGGTCAAGTACCCATATAAAATGTCTTTTACATATCTTATTTGCATGATTTCTTCCAGCTTTTTCACTGTCTTCCATCTCATGCCATGCTTTTATTGAATCACTCATCGTAGTATTGGTTAGTTATTACATGTGTTTTGATAGCGATGTGGCGCGCGACCAGCCTTACGAGGTAACTATGAGCATCATTGTATTCATCGCCCTCACAAGCTTCTGGTAAGAACTGGCCGATTTGCCAATCACTTTGTTTGTATATTTCTTCTAGTATATCTGTAGCCATTTCTTCTGCTACTATATCCATTTGTTTTATCTTTGCCATATTATTATCTTAAACAAGTTCCGTAACCTCGTCTAGCGCCAAGCTTTCTTATACGTTTCGCCTGTTCTTTCGGCATAATTTGTATGGTATTACCGGTTTTGTGGTAGGTGATAGCAACACAACCATAAGGTTGAGTGGTGCTACATTCGACGCAAGAGGTATAACCTAGTGCGAGGCGCTGCGGAGGTATTATATTTTTACATTTACATTTCATACAATTATATTATCGTACTTTGTTCGTGTTTTGTTTGTAATTTCTTAAGTAAAATTCTAACATATAGTTTAGTCTAGCAAGACCTGACCATACTTTAGCTCTAGCTACTCCTATAAATACTCTAGTTTCTAGTTTACCATCGATCAAGAACGTAGTTCTTTGCTCTTGCTTATATTGTTTATTGAGTTGATAGTTAGATGAGCAACTGTTACAGTTTCTTACATAACCTGTTTTATATACTGCTAATCTTAGTCTATCTTTTGAAGCTTGTAGCTTACCGTAATAGTGTCTGTATCTAGCAGGCACAGGAAACTCAAATTCTCTTGTACCATTTTTAGCTTGTCTTTGTGTGGTTACTTCTTTAATATTATACTTAACAAGCAATTGTCTTGCATAAGCGTCTTCGAGCATTTGCTGCTCTTGTTGCCAAGTATATTTATACTCGCCGTTTTCTAGTATTCTCATAGTTATTTAATTTAGAGAGTATGACGGGAGTCGAACCCGCACTTTAGTACCGTAGCATACTCTATTGTCTATATAGACTTAGTTGCGGGAGTAGGATTCGAACCTACGACCTCAAGGTTATGAGCCTTGCGAGCTGACCAGCTGCTCTATCCCGCCATTTCTTGCATCCATTTCCAGTCTTTTTGAAACATAGAATCGTTTGGTGCATACTTGTTATACATATCTACTAGTTGTTTACTCCAACCACCAATAGATTTTACTTTATCTTCCATGATATTTCGCTGATATATGCCGTTTTCATAAGCACGGTGATCATCGCTCATCATATAAGTGTGATCATGACACTTAAACATTTCTTCAATTGATAAATCTTTGTAGTATCTAGGCATATAGTGTATTGTTTATTTTGTAGAATTTAGGCCAAGTGCGACATACTTTGTCATATTTGTCATAGTATCTACTAGTTATTACTTTATCGAGTACAACTGTGTCGCCATTTTCATAATTTAGTATAGCTGAAATTGGTTGACCAAATGAGTTGTATTGTGTAAATTTGATTTTATTCATAGTTTTTATTATATTATCTTACTTGTATCGTATTTTGTTTGTAATAGTTTCTATTAAACTTATCGTACCATTCATCTTCCGCTAACATTATTTGTTGGCGAGTTAGTTTTAGTATTGTTTTACTTGTTCTTTTTCTATTCATCTTACTCTATCGTATTTAGATATTGGTATTAGTGA
>VMHT01092218.1_pt1 | contig 16469 bp, 17 predicted proteins | sample 4693611 | NCBI WGS metagenome assembly VMHT01 (sample SAMN12280063, study PRJNA550983) | marine metagenome | isolation source: seawater sampled from same location over 5 years 0.02-0.2 micron viral filtrate | place: USA: collected off the coast of southern California halfway between the port... ... | reverse complement strand
GAGTCTGATTCATGTCATCGCCTGAGACCCTTACCATGGAGACCCCAACGCACCTTGAACATTTTTCGGGCTAGAGAGCCATACCTCATATCTAACATCTACTGATATTTATCTTTTACATGTGGGACAACACATCTAAAAGTTAAATTGCTCCTAACGGGTCTCGAACCCGTGACCTTGGCGTGCCTTTACGGGTGGGACCCCGCCTAAATATACTCTCGTATAAGCACCACGCTCTAACCAACTGAGCTATAGGAGCTCACAGTTCATACTCTGTAACTGTAAAACGACCTTTCTGCCTCGTCGTTGGAACCACAAAGAGTTGGGTTATCTTTTCTTTACCGCGCGGTGTACCTTTAACTTCTTTTGACAGTTTATCAATTGTAGCTGTAGATCTAAATGTAACATTGGATGTGTAATACTCTATGCCATCCTCCATTATCACAGTGACCTGATTCGGTGGTGAAACCTGGGCGCCCACAAACTTGGGGTGTTTGTAAAGTTCCCGAAACATTCAACCTACACTATACGGAGATAATCCTTTTAATCCACTCACCTGCTACAGTATCCCACGAGGATTCTACTTTTAGTGCTTCTTCTTGAATTTCTTTTCTCATATCTTCTGTATACTTTTCGTCATTTATCATTTTTACGATATCATTTGCAATATCTTTATAAGTTTCAATTTCATTATTTTGACGATTCATTTTGAAAAATTTACCAATGCGTTCACTAAATACATTTTCGTGTGTAATCAATGGAATACAACCAAGTAAAGCACTTTCTCGAACCGATATACAATCTATCTCATGAGGAGAATCTGTTAAATAAATATGGAAAGATGATTTTTGCTTTTCTTTGATAATCTCACTCATATCAACTCGCCCATGATCATAAACACCATCTGATTCGGCAAAAAGTATATTAATTTTATTTTTTAACGCAGTGGAATTGTTTTCCATTCCATAAAAACAATGTAATTCCGCATCTGGTACACGTTTTCGAATATAAGGCCAGCAATACTTTAAAATTTTTTCCAACCCCCTATCATACGAACTTGCATATATGAATCGCTTTAGATTTCTGTGTGAAAGCTGATTACTTTTGACGGCGTTAAACACAGCTTCTTCAACACCATTTGGTATTACTTCTATACATGCATTTTTCACTGTATGAATAACCTGGTCGCGATGGTACATTGACTTAACGACTACTTTTTTGGCCAGAGCAGACACGTTTTTAAGTTGTTCGTCATTATTCACATAATCGTGATAATCCACTAAAACATTTTTCGCCTTAATAGAAGTAATTTGTCTAATACCAAAATTTCGCCATAATATGACTGTGTCAAATTGATCTGCTAAATCTAACTTATCAAAAGTTTTGTATTCAACGCCATCATAGTTTCCCTCATTTACGTTACCAAATACGGTAACACTGGTCACCATTGGATTATTAACCCAACGTTTACACAATTGAATTACAGCCTTTTCGGAACCTCCGTGATATTTTTCAGTTGGATCGAAACGGACTGCACTATTGCCACATATATAGACAATAGAACCACTTGGCCATGTATTGGCTTTAAAATTATCTGGAAAAAAGTTCTTAATAGTCGACACCTCATGACCAAGTGTATTTGAAATAAAACCACGTATTGTACCGCCACACTGTCTTACGAGCCAGCAAAATGAATAATCTTCGCCGAGCCAGTGTTTTACATCCAGCGGATGTAAACCATTTTCTGGGTCTACAATACGCGTTCTAAAAAAAGGTATAGTATTATTAGGGTTATCTGCATTAATACAAAATCGCCCTTCTTCACCATCTAATTGTTTAATGAGATTAATAAGTCTTGTACATATTGGGCGATGTATTAACATAAATCCAGTGCCAGCATACAATAAACGATTATCTCTATAATTATCTAGAAATGCTCCCAAATCGACTGGATATGCATTTGGTTCACCGCTAGATTTACAATAGATACCACATGAAACATCGCATTTTTTTAATTTTACCAAGTTTACAATATCTTCTTTCATAAATACATGATCACTGTCAATAAATAAAAATAAATCCCCATCTTTTGAAGTATCGTACCAGTTGGTTAGTGCAATAGAACGCGCGTGAACAATATTTGACATTCCATGTTTAGGATAAAAAGCAATGTTCATCTTAATAAGATTCGTGATGTCACTAGTTAATACACGAAGTATGCATTCTGCAAAAGTTGTATTAAGTGTTGACTTTGACGGTGTAAAAATAGTTAACGTGTGTGGGTATGACACCATTTAATTTAAGTGCATTCTACCCTTTAAACTATGCGGAGATAATCCTTGAATGGCATGATACTTGTCGCACCCTTGATGAAGTCTCTGTGTTCTTGTGCGTGATTAAACGCTTCCCTGACCATGCGTTCTGCGAGAATACTATCGTATGTACACGGATCAACCGCACCAATGAGGTAACCCGGAGTAATCACTTTAGATTTTACAGAAAGACTGGTAATTAAGTAGTCATATTCACACATTTCAGAAATAACAACAACAGCGTACCCACGATTTCCATAGCTGTATTCAATAGAAGTCCGATAATCACCGCGTGTACTTGGTGTGATGACATTCGTTATCTTTGAATTCCTCGCGAGACCCGCGTGTGTTGTCAATCCGCTGTTGTGTCTTCCAGGTACTTCTAGGAAGACGATGGAGTTTGTTGAAGACGCCTCAATGTACGCAGAATCAATGTACCTCGCAAGCTCTTGAACAGCCGTTTGGAAACCAATAGATTCTAAACCCGGTATGTCATTAAAGATTGTTTTAGCGATACCGATAATATTGGTATCCACCCGATCATCTAGGGCTAAATCTCTCGCAGACTTCATGGACTCATTTCCACAAATACAATAGAGACGGTCGTAGTCACCAAGGTTCTTTACGGCACGGTCAATGTCAACATAGTCGTATGATGTTTTTAAGAGTGAACCTGGTCCATCATCAATGTGTTCTTGATCAAAGTACTCCTTGATATTTTGATTGAGACCTCTAAATCCATCACAGAAACCGTGGACTTTATTACCTTGATTTCTCTCGCGGAGAGTGATTGAGCGAATGAGAGTGTTAACACCTGGACAAACACCACCGGCGGTGAGAATACCAATGTTCATTTTGAATTACATACGCACTTAGTTTTTATATATGTATAATCTATAGGAATGTCTATGGAAATTGTGACATACGTCAACAACCAATTTGATGTACCAGTCAAAGTCTTGGGTTGGAGTAGAAAATGGAATGGGTTTGGCTTTCTTTCCACAGAGGCAGAATGTTTTGTTACCCACATTAACTCTATTTACAATGTTCTACGCTTTTGTAGCGGATAAATCATACACTCTCCATTCTCGCTAAATCATCTATACTAGTTCCATCTCTACTTTTACGTGTGATAGCCTTAAACGCACCCAACCACCTCGTGACGGCGCGATTAGAACCGAGTTGCGACGACGTTTCATCGCTCACGATGATACTAAGTCCATTACACACATCTGGTTTATTTGTGCGTTCAGGGAACTCTAAATTAAAGGCTTCTATAGATATCGCGGGGATGTCGGGGGCCTCATCGAGAAGCCTATCATATTCCTCACGACACTTCTTGACAAACTTAATAACACATGTTCTATCTTGTGGGTCTAGTGAAAGTTCCATATCAATATTCCTATAATACTTTGAATATTGTATACACATAGATGAGTGTAATTCTGAAAGACTGAGACTTTGACTAAACTTACCTATACTCGTAAGAATTCCACCAAGTACATTGAGGAATGCAAACATGTATTGAACGATCATGATTTTAGCCCTTGTCTCGGATGAAATACTCTCATTTCCACTTGGATTAAGTACAGCGAAACCACCAACACCTGTGATACTTGCGATGACTATACTCGGGTATGACAAGTAGTCGTTCTGCTTTTTAAAATGGAGTCGAGCGTGGTTATGAAGCCAACGATATCCGGCAGCTCTCTCTGCCCACGATTTAAGAAGCCTCTCCTGCTTCTCACACCATGGGTGAGTCTCCTCCTGTGCTTCCATTATTTTACGCGGGCATTTTTAATCTCTGTCGCCTCCTGATACGCGAGAGAGTCTACCAGTTCATTCTGTGGGTCTCCGTTGTGTGCTTTGACCCAACGCCACTCTACAGACTTCATTTTCTGAGAGAGTGTATCAATTTCAATCCACAGTTCTTTATTCTTAACGGGTGTACCCGCAGCTGTACGCCACCCATTCCTTTTCCAATTTTTAATCCATGAAGTTATACCATTCTTGACATATGTGCTGTCAGTAAACAGTCTTATCTCAAGAATGTCGCGTGCGAGACACTGTTGAAGCGCCTTAACGACTGCAGTCATTTCCATAGCGTTGTTTGTAGTGTTGTCTTGTCCCCCAGAGATTCTCAATCCTGGGCCAACAACACCCCACCCACCTGGACCAGGGTTGCCGAGGCAACTACCATCTGTGTAAATGTCCTGCATTTGTTATTACATGTGTCATTTATTTAAGTTTGAAATATCCATTACGACCATTGCGTGACATTGCGAAAACAGTTGCGATGATACCCAAAGCGAGAATTGAGACTGGGATCCAGACACCCATCTGCTGTTGCTTAGTTTGCTTTTGCGCCATTTTATACCATATCATTAGATTTAAAAACTGTGTTCCGATCAATTTTTAAAGTTAATTTTTTTATTACGCGAAACGAGACGAGATCAAAATACCAACTTAGTTGGAGAACGCCAAGCCACCCATACCGGATTGGATGCGGAGGACGTTGTAGTTGGTCGCGAACATGTGCATGGTGGTCGCGTCAGTGGCGTTCATGGTCACCGCGACTTGAGCATTGTCAATACGACTGAAATTACAGCTCCCTGTTGGTTGATGTTCTTCTGGCTTGAGAGCGAAGGAGTAAGAGTACACACCTGGGTATGGGGTACCAGAGTGGTGGTTGTACGCTTGGAGTTGGTTGAAGTACTTACCCCGTTGTTCCTTGAATCGGTCTTGACCGTTGAGGACCAACTTGAATTTATCAAGTGGACCCGCGGCTTCTTCAGTGAAGTCAACAGTGGAGCCACCAGTGCCGAAGGCAACGAGTGGGACACCAGTCGCTTGGCTGATTGGCACGTAGCAGTTGGAATCGGAGATCGCACGCGCGTTGCTGTCGAGGATAATCTCATCAGCGTTGTTGCTGGAGGTAAAGTTCCAGAGGGAGTTACGGGACGCGGTGTTGGAGAAGCACCACACCAATTCCTTGACTGGGTGGTTGTAGGACAAGCGAACTTGCTTGGTAGCCGCAGAGGTCACGGTGTCGGAGCCAGTGTGTTGCACTTGCTCGATGAGGTATTCGTGACCCTTTTGCGCGAAGCGACGACGCTCTTCGGTGTCCAAGTAGATGTAGTTGGCCCACACCTTGAAGACATTCTTGTTGAGGTAGACTTCCATGTCGGACGCACAGTCGATGTCGATGCGGACTTCGTGGTATTGCAACGCAATCAAAGGCAAGTACAAGCCTGGGTTGCGGTTGAAGAAGAAGATCAAGGGCAAGTACACAGTCTTACCGTCCTTGGCAGTCGCGAGCTTGGCCCAGCTAGCTTTCTTGGATTCATCCAAGTAAAGCTCCGAGTACAAACGCCACCACTTTTGGTAGTGCTTATCGATGCGTTGACCACCAATGGAAAGTTCAACGTTGTTGATCGCACGCTCCGCAATCCAGTTGTTATCGGAGGTAGTGTCGGAAGTGACGGAGGTGTCGACATTGGATTCGAGTTCGAGGTACATGTCACCGACCAAATCACCGTTGCGCGCAACGGTCACGGACACGCGGCCTGAGTTGGCAGCGGTACCGTTAACAGTTTGTTCGATGTTTTCCATAGCGAAGTTAGTGTGACGCTTGTAGACAGCTTGGAAGAAGGTGACCTTTGGGTTACCAGTCAAGTAGACGTCTTGGGCGCCATAGGCGACGAGTTGCATGAGACCACCGGCCATTGTGAGAGTTTTTGTACTATATAGCAACATTTTTTTTCTGGCTGAAATCGCATCATCGCGAAATTTTGGTCATCATCTTTTCTCAGTCAAAGTTAAAATGTCATCACAGCCTGGGGAAGACAATCGCGAAGAAGAAGAAATTGAAGAAGGTGAAATTGTGTCCGACGAAGAAGATATTGAATTTTCTGAGGGTGGAGAAGATGATTTTTTTCCAGACGATGACGGTGAGTTAGATCTTATGGGTATGATGACTTCTCTTTTAGCTACTCCAGACGGTGATACCGTTTGTTCAGCACTTGTGAATATTTCTAATCAAATAGAAACACAAAATAGAATTTTGATAAAGATGCTCGCTAAAATGCAATCTCAAAAATAAGCTTAGAAACAAAAATCGTAGGTCAATAAATAGAAATGGAACACACTCATTTCATCGATCGAGAGCCTGATAAGTATGAAGCACTCACAGAACTTCAGAAGCAGCACATCCAATCGATGAAAGAAGAACAGGTGGTCGACATGATAGACAGATTTGAATCGGCGTGGTCACTGAAAACAAATGACTTCAGAAATGCACGTGAGTTGGGATACAGACAGTATATTCACCCTGAGAACTTTGACGAAGATGGTAATCCCAACCCGACGATGATCGACATCCTGGCCATAAAAGGTATTCGTGATAAACAGAGAACATATCTCATTAATTTGAAGAATCATGCGCGAGATCTAAAAATTCACAAAAATGAACCTAACGACGACGGGATTAATGTCGTACGACGTATTAATAATGTTTTAAAACAACTGTCAGATGGTTATGAAAATATTCGACGCCACTACACATCGTTTGAGAGAATCGATAATCCCACGGCTTTGCCACAATTCAGTACGACAGGCGATCCTTCTACGATGGATGAAGAAGAAGTCGAAAGTTCCACACCATTTCAAAAATGTCTTCTATATTCTCTCGATCAGACATACAAGTCTGGGTATCGCCGGTACAAGGGACAGTGCTGCGAAGAAATTCGAACTGTAGATGGACATAGAACACGTGCATGGCAAGCAAAGTTTACCATTGAACACTTTGTTTATTCATTGGCGCAAAAAGATGATGACTTCCTTACATGGAAGAACTTTACACAGAGAGGTAGTACATTCAAAGACGTTATTGATAATTTAAGCAAGTGCCACGACGCTCAGTTTCCGGAGATTACTAAAAGACGAAACGTATGGTCATTCAAAAATGGTGTGTTTGTAGGTAAGGAGTGGATTCCAGATCGTGGTGTCTATGATTGCTGCTTTTACCCATATGACAGTCGCGAATTTCGTTGCCTTGACCCAACAATCATCGCGTGTAAGTATTTTGATCAACAGTTTGATGACTTCTCACACGTAGAGAGTTGGCAAGATATTCCAACCCCCTGGTTCGATTCAATCCTCAAGTACCAGCAGTTCGAAGATGAGGTGTGTAACTGGGCGTATGTGATGGGTGGGCGTTTGTGTTTTGATATTGGGGAGTTGGATGGGTGGCAGATCATTCCATTTTTTAAGGGGATCGCTCGATCCGGGAAGTCTACCCTCATTACCAAAGTTTTCAAGAAGTTTTATGAAAACGAAGACGTTGGCACCCTTTCAAACAACATCGAGAAGAAGTTCGGTCTCTCGGCGATCAAGGATTCCTTCATGTTCATCGCACCAGAAGTGAAGGGAGACCTCGCTCTCGAACAGGCGGAGTTCCAGTCTATGGTTTCAGGGGAGGATGTCTCTGTTGCCGTCAAAAACAAAACTGCGGTCTCCATCGAGTGGACTGTTCCAGGTGTTCTGGGTGGGAATGAAGTTCCCAATTGGAAAGATAACTCAGGCTCCGTTCTTCGCCGTATTCTTCCATGGAACTTTTCCAAACAAGTGAGGGATGCCGATCCACAACTTGACGAGAAGTTGAATCGTGAGTTACCAATCATTTTACTCAAGTGTATCAAGGCGTACCTTGATTACTCAAACAAATATAGGGACAAAGATATCTGGAACGTAGTTCCCGACTATTTCAAGAAAATCCAGAAGCAGGTCGCTATGGTTGCGAGTACTCTCCACAACTTCCTGGAATCTACAAACATCGTCTTCGGGAAAGACGCGTTTGTACCTCAGAAGCTCTTCATCCAGGTTTTCAATCAACATTGTCAAGCGAACAACCTTGGCAAGCCCAAGTTCAATCAAGACTTCTATGCGGGTCCATTTAGTTCGAGGGATATCGAAGTTAGGGATGAAGTTGTGACATACAAGGGGCGCACATACCCGAGGCAACCTGTCATTTACGGGGTTGACGTGGTTGAGGAAAGTTTGGGCTTCACCGAGGATTACTAGAAAAAAATGCTACACAATAGTAATATGAGCCAACAGCTCAGAGAATTTGTCAAACAGTCTGGCGTGGAATTACGTCCAGCAAACAGTCCAAGTTCTGTTTCCACAACTGCGTCAAATAACGCATTGGTCAGAGAAATTGAAGCTGAGATGGCATTTCCACCTCGATTGGAAAAAAATATAATTAACAATGCAAATTATGGGGAGTTTGCGGAGTTTGTTCATATGAGTGATAGTAACAACAATAACAATAACAATATAATTGCCAACATCGAAACTCCATCACCACCCACATTTATCGTGAGTAAGTTAAATCCTGGTATGTTTAACGCGACTGTGAACAAGGATTTTAGTGCCGAAACTCGTATAAACATCAAAAAAATCCTTCTCAAAACACCACTCCCCAAAACACCAATCGGAGAGGGTCTTTATATAGATACAAAGGAGATTAATGGTATCTATGGGCGTTTTGTCACGGGGTTCTCGCACACAAAGGAGTATGGTAAAAAGGGTGATCTAAGTAAAAACTTTTTTACTGTTCAACTTAAAGTTGTTCTATCAAATGATATTGAATCCAAGGGTGCTACTGTAAACTTTTACAAGAATGGTAAAATTCGTTTTTCCGGTGGCTTTATAGGAACTAATATCGCAAATCAACCGGAACTTATTCGTAAGTTTATCGTTGATAATTACTCCGATCGAGAGGCATTTTTATATAACCCATTCCAATACAACAATCTCAGTGCAACGTTTGGTGTAAATGGTCCATTTGGATATATGGAAGCACTCCCAGAAAAGTTAATGAAACAGTACGGCGCCAGCTCCGCAAAGTATGATCCAGAACTTTCTCCATTCCTATATGTTACATATAATGGACACAGATACATCTTTGCAAAGAGTGGGAGTATACAGATTTCAGGTGCCTCGACACCATCGGATTTACTTGACGCTTACAATACTGGTGCTGGGCTTGTTAGAAAAATGTACGAATTTGGGGATGTTAAGGCTACCGGCAAAGCACCCTCTCGGTTGGTCAAGGGTAAAAGTGTTCGTGTACCCAAAAAGACGAAGTCCCCCAAAAGACGTAACAAAAAACAAACTTTGAGTACGAATCAACTCGCGGCTCTTAAAATTGACGGTAAACAATGCATGCGCATGGCAAAACCAGAACTTGTGGATCTCGCAAAGAAATTGGGTGTTTTGAATGTTTCCGCTTCCACAAAGAAACAGGATATTTGTGACAAAATTAAGAAGATCTCGGGGGTGAAGAGTGCCACTTTCCGTAACACCCAAAAGAAGAAGATTGTTGCCCTCGTTGGATCGGGTAACAACTTCAAGGTTGGACGCGCTACTTGTACAGGATACAGCAAGACTGAACTTCTCCGAGTTGCCGGCATCCTCAAGATTAAACTTGATTCCAAAGAGACAAAGGCCACACTCTGTAAGAAGATTGAAAATGCGCGCAACGCCATGCTTGCCCCCAAACCTAAACCAAAGACACCACCACCTTCTCGTAAAGAAGTCGCTCAAAAGAAGAGAAATGTAAAGAAGGAACGGGTCATCAAAAAGAGAGGTCTCAATGAAAACTCAATCCGAAAGGATATTATAAAGCTCTATGGCAAACGATGGATGGATCGTTACAAGAATGTGATGCCTTCCCTCAATAATGATGTCAAAGAAATGAAAATGCGCCTCAATAGATTGAAGATGGGTAACAAACAGGGTATTCCATTTAAGAAAGATGTGGATCTTGTGAAGAAAAGGCTTGTAAATAGATGGAAGAATGACAGAGGACGCAACCTTGAAAAGAAGGTTATCATGAACCAAGTTAATGTTAAGGGTGTTCCCCAAAAGCTTGTCACTCAATACAGAAGTGCCGCGACAAACTTCATTATGACTAAGGGACCAACAGCGAAACAACTTGAGAACTACAAGAAAACTTGGATAAACTTAAGGAATAAGTCACAAAGATAATTAAATATGGGATCAATTGAAGAACAACTGATTGGACGCCTTGAATTGGGTAAGGAGAGATATGGCCACGGTGTGATTGTCAATTCCGATACTCGTGAATGGGGAACACCTGAAAACTCTTGGATCAACATGTGCCAAGAAGAGCTTTTAGATGCAGTGATATACATTGTGGCTGATTACATTAGAAAGGGGAGAGAAAGTGAAAAGTTGATGTGTGAACTTGAACTTGACTTCAAAGTTGATGAAAAGTTTGCTAATGCACCTGATCCAGTGAAACATCTATTGGAATTGCATGATGAAGATGATAACGCACTCATCATGCACATCGTGAAGAATTACAACAAAATTGAGAGCCCCAAGCATCACATGCTTGTGTGGAACCTTCTCAACATGTTACTTGTGTGTTCACAGTTTTAGCAATACAATGAGTATCCAAGAGATTTGAGACCATAACCTTCATCAGTTGCTGCAGTTCTCGCTGAGGCAACAGGTGTCTTTGCATTCCACTTTGCTATAACTTCGGCATCCGTTGCAGCTGTACACGCCTCTTCGGCACCCATACCACCTCCACCATAACCCGCGTACCCAGCATCATTAATTGCGTAACTACAGGTGTTACCACTCTTTGTAATATCAAACTGAACCATTTTACAGTGTTGATCCGTTTTGCGCATCGCGATGTATTTTTTCTCGGTAGGAGAAGAGGTTAAAGTGTGGAAAGTGTGTGACATACCAGCTGCGGTAGCTTCTTCACTGGAAATTGGAACTGAGGAATTGATCCAAGTACCCCACCAAGTAGCTTTTTCTGGTTTGAAATCGTCAATACTTGAGCATGTGAATGAACCCGTTTGGGAGTCGAAAGACTTATCACTTTCACAGGGAGGTGCTGCGGGTCCTGGTCCTGTGGACGAGAGGGTGTCATCATCACCACCCATCATGAGCATGGCTGCTGAACTAGAAGAACAACATATCATCAAGCCAAGTACACCAATTATAGCAACCCGGGACATCTTTTATATTACGTGTTAACATTTAATTTTCGTATTCACAGTTTTAGTTGGTTCGGCTATTTGTTTGAGATGAATCGTGTGATACACGAAATTATAGCGTGGAAATAGATCCTTTATTAAATTAGAAACTGAAGTTCCCTCAACAACGTATGGAATCCCCGAACAAACCGAATTTCGTTCAATCTGGAGAAGACGATCCTCCAATTGCACGAACTTTTTCAAATCTTCCGCACTGACACCTTCTTTTCGCATGAGAAGGTACATCTCCTTAGACATACCATACCTTAAATGAAAATTTTTAGAACCGGCAATTTCATACGAATTTGTTGTTTTTTCATATATAAGGGCAAATGCCACAAGGGCGAGAAATACGTATCGTAACATCTTAATTATTACACAGGAATTAATTTGGACAAATCATTCACTTTATAAACTGTGTTGAAAAAGTCATTTAAATTTGAAACATTTTTGGGATCAATGATTTCAAATTCAATCTGATATGAACATTCTTCCTCAGAATCCATATCAACATTGTCACCCGACGAGATTGTCATATCTATACTTAAATTCTTACGGATGAAAGAGTGGCGTGTTTTAGTCCGCTTCCTGTCCATTTCATACTGTCCCCAGGTTGGTATTTCTCTTGAAATACTAAACCTCATATCAGTTGGCTCTCCAGTAAAATCTGTCTTTACGGCGTTTATTTTTTGAACCATGGTCTGTTCACCCGTCTCTTCATTCGCTGTGATGCGAATACCATTTTTATCATTGTAAAAAATATCACACGTTGAATTTTTTACATCTTCCCAACCACTATATTTTCTGAGACCTTCGAGTACTCGTTCGAAAACATCCTTACCAACATTTGTATCAAAAAACGTTCCGTTATATTTTCCTAGACGAATCTCAACTTCAATATGTTCTTCATCTTTGTGGCTCTCAAAGACGGGGAACACTTTGTCAACGATAGATTTGATGTCGTGCATTGTTGCTTACAATGTTAATGTGCGTCATCTTCTTAAGTGTTTTTTGTACAAAAAATGTAATGAAAGGTTTAAGAAACAACGGGAACACATGTTATTTTAACACATCGTTGCAATGTCTTTTGTCTATTCCCATCCTTTCAAATTATTTAATAGATAATCCGTATTCAGGAGAATGTGAATTTACAAAGTTATATTCACAACTGGTGAATGTATATTGGAATAAATCACAAAAAGGTTTCGTTAACGCACACCCACTTTTGTGTGCATTTCAAAAACATTTTCCACGGTTTGTGACTGGTGAACAACATGATGTACAGGAAGCATTTCTGTGCATCATAGATATTTTAGAAAGGGAAATACCAGAAATAAAACAGTGGTTCTACGGGAAAAAAGCCCAAGAAGTTATATGGCCGTCCGGAAAGACGCGTGTAGAAGAAGATTTTTGTGTACACATCGTAAACTCGGCGAGCAAGGACATGGGTGAAATGCTTAATAAAAGTACATCGTGGAATGTATTAGAAAATTTTGAAGATAATGATGGAAAAGTACATAACATCGCAACAACACGCATGGTATTTTCAAAACTTCCAAAAATTTTATTAATTTCGTTTGATACGAAGAGTTATTTCAAAGTGATCGAAAAATTACATTTGGATAACTTTGAATATAATTTGATCTCAAGTGCGATTCACGTGGGTGTCCAACATGATGGTCATTACGTTAGTTTTGTGAAACACAGGGGTTTATGGCATTACATAAATGACGAGTTTATTCGCGAACAACCTCTTCCTAATGAGGCTGGTCACTACGTTCTGGTCTACAATCTAAAAACTCCTTCATCTGGATATCCTCTCTAATATTTTTGATCGTGTTGTAAAATGTCCGTCTATTGTTGGGATGTGTTTTATCGCGGCGACGCTTTAGGGGTTTCCACCATAATGGACCATCTTCCCACGTTATATACATACACTCAACAATCGCACCATCTTCAAACCATGGTTCGTCCATGCGACTTATTGGAAATTCACTCTCATAAAATAGCTTACCTTTCTCTTGCACAAACAATTTCCACACGGGAACACCTGGTTTACCGACGCCATCAAAACTTCTACCCCTTTTCATCGAGAAGTCTACTGTGTTCTTTTCTCTAGGTTTCCACTTGAACATAGTTTCATGTGTTCCAAGGCGCATTGGTTCATTTACCGGTGTGAACACGAGACCATCAACTTTTTGTTCCACTTTGGGTAAGTACTCATACATGAATAACTCATAATCACACATTCTATGAAAAGTTTTCATTTTGAGACGATACTTATCAAATGTCATTTGAATAGTTGAGTTTATGAGATTGGTAGCAACCGCAAGTCTATCATATAAATTCATATGACCGACAGGTTCACCACTAATAAGAAGAGCGTCGTAAACAAATAATGCATTTTCATAAAGTTCCCCATCCATAATTGTACCCTCGTACGCCTTTTTGGGTAAATTTAATTGAACCGGAAGTACTTTGAATGCACGATTCACAAACACACATTTACGTTTGCCTTCGTATGTTAAAGCAACAAACATGTGCCTCTCGCCGTCCGTTTTCTCACAAACAACGTATTCATTGTTTTTGAGAACAGGGAAATGACTGTATTCGATAGACACAGGTTGAGGACCCGGGAAATAATCCCGACTTCCCCAAACCTTGTGAATATAATTTACGACGTATTCTTCGAAGGACATACCTTAAATAACAATTTAAACTTTAACTCGTTTTAACACCCGCTGCGTTCAAAATATTACTTACACATTCATGTGTGTAAGTCATCGTCAACTTAGATGCTGTAAACGCATATAACTTCACCCCCTTTTCTTTAAATTTTTCAAGAATTTTCGGGTGAATACTCCAATTTCCAGTTTTCTTATCTTTGATTGATTTAATGACACTTTTACAATTTGTAAACCAAACTCGCGCATCCGTGCTTACAACACTGTAGATGTCTTCAGAAATCTTCTTACCGACATCCGTGTCAAAGTGAAGACCCATTTGTTCAATTGGCTCGGTAGAATTTTCGTTTATTTTATCTCTGAAAAGATCCCAATCGACACCCTCTTTTACACCTGGGAAAACCATGCAACCAATATTTTCATGTGGTTGAAACATTTGATTGAGCGATCCATCGTCTAGACCGATACCAAAGTCAATAAATATGAGTCTGTCGTGTGTTTTCATATATTTTTCAACAACTTGTGCCTTTTTGTAAGGGTTGTCGTCAACAAAAACAATTTCGTTCTTGTAATTACTCTGCACGCACTTCATGTTTAATCGTAGAATTGCGTGTAGTGTTTTTACGTGACATGACTTAGATCGCGTAACGATGATTGTCGCTAGATTCATATGTTATTAAAAGTTTCTAAGCCTTAAGCCTTTCATTGAGACAACCAGAAAATGGCAAATTCCCCACGTGGCCGAGCGTTGTATTTATATCCGCCCATATTTTCCCGTCCATTTTTTGCCATCTTCGACAGAAGGCGTAATCTTCGGAAAGATATCTCTTGTTATCTGGATCTATCATACAATCAAAAACCGCATGGTAAAAATCAAAATCTCTGTTCTGGTGATCATTGCGGCAGTTTAATTCTGGATACTCCTTTTCCATGCGTTCAAATACTTCTCTCTTGATGCACATAAATCCAGTTGGACCATCTAAAATTTCTATAAAACCGTTGACGACCGGCCTATTTACAGCCCCAAAATTGATCACAAGACTTGAAGATAGCATGGACATGTTACGTTCATCACCACCCTTCACAGCATTCGCTGCCTGATCCCACATCACAACCTTTTTCGGATAGCATGCGACACTCACATCATGACCAGATCGTACGAGACGCAAAACCGCGTGTGGATCAAAGTGTACATCCGCATCAATGAACATAAAATAATCACAATCACTTTTTTGCATAAAACGTCCCACGGCAACATTTCGGGCGCGATGCACAAGTGATTCGTTTTCCGTGGTATCGATGTATAATTGAACATTCTCTTTCATTAAAAGAATTTGCAATTTTATTATACTCATTACATACTTATCTAAACAGAGACCTCCATAACATGGAGTTGCGAGGAATAACTTTGTCACCATTTACTTATAACAACCCTTTAACCTCTAAGTGCTTTTTTATAATGTTTTCTATTTTGTTTAGTGTTGGTACAGAGACCGAACATTTTTCACACACTTGCGCCTTTGTAATATTGGGACTAAGTACTATGAAAATAATTGCCGAAGCTACGCTATTTGGTGTTTTACTCATAAGTTCTACACAGTCATCAGTTGATGAACACATTTTATTACAGTTGTACCGCTCTTCACGCGATACTTCAAATGAGTTGAGAAGTCTCTGCATGACATCATACGCTTTTGTTACGTAGTTTTTCTCGGTCACACCCATTATCGTGTCCTTAAATATTTGTGTTGTTCGACTAATGTCTTTGGATTGAATTCCAAACATGTCGGCAATCTCTCGCGTCGTCCGAGGGAACTTTGCGAGACGACACGCGTATAAAACACAGTTTGCTTTAATACCAAGTCTTACCGCTCCCCGGGTCAATTTCTCGTTGTTAAATTTACAGTATAGCATTTTTGCATCCTTAAGGACTGCGTCTGGTAATGTATCACATGCTTCATCGATATCTCGATACGCATGAAATAATGATCGATCTTTGTGGTTCATGGACATATGGAAATTAATTTTTGCCATCCGTTTGTTTTCGTACGTGGACGAACGTTGTGTGGAAATAATGGTACCCTTACCCCAGTTCTGTGAAAACAACTCGGGGTTTGCATTTGGATTTCCACATCTCGCGGGATCATTAACACGCCCGTCATCGGTGATCCCACTCGTCCACTCCGCACTGTCATCAACGAAGTTGTCTTCGATGAGACCACATTCTGAACAGGTAGGAAGACCTTCGGGTGAAATAATCTTCACACCTGAACATTCACGGCAAAAATTTGTATTTACTGGCTTTTGTTCGGGTTCTTTTTGTAATAGTTGATCTATATCAGACCATATAGCTGCCAGCATATTGGTATGAGTTTGATAGATCTTTTTTAGAT
>VMHT01167109.1_pt1 | contig 16470 bp, 20 predicted proteins | sample 4693611 | NCBI WGS metagenome assembly VMHT01 (sample SAMN12280063, study PRJNA550983) | marine metagenome | isolation source: seawater sampled from same location over 5 years 0.02-0.2 micron viral filtrate | place: USA: collected off the coast of southern California halfway between the port... ... | reverse complement strand
GCAAAAGTTTCTTTTTCTTTTGCTCCTGCTCTTCTGTAGTAACTTTTTCCATGACCATGAGCATAAAAATTAGTATAAAACTTTCCATTTGATAAAGCATCTATAATATCAGAAACATTTGCATATCCTTCACTCTTAGTTACTTGTCTTGTAAAATGTATTGTGCTTCCTGTTCTTGAAGTTCTAGTTCCTTTTTCTGTTGTGAATAATAAACTTTTCCAACCAGATAATTTATCATCACTTAAAGGTAAATTTCTTTTATCTAAACGAAATGCGTTTATAAATTCTTCATTTGATTCACTCCAAGCAGTAAAAGGTACTTTGCTTTTAGAAGTAGCGTAATCAATATGATGTCCATACTCATGTGCTAAAGTTTTTCCTGATAATGTCGAAACTACTTTATTTTCACTTGGTCTATAATATCCTTTTGTTCCTTCTGCTGTAACAAGTTTTGGTAATGGAGTATTATTAAAAACTTTTTCTGTAGTAGGAGTTAATTCTGATTTTAATTTTTTATCATACATATCAGCAATTTCTTTATCTGTTTTACCTCTTAGTTCTCCTGATTTTCTCCTGACACTAACAACTGAAGCTAATGATGCTATATTTAAAGGAGGTTTATCTATTATAGGTGCAGGATTAGGCAATGGTGGTGGAGTAATTGGTGGTGGTCTATCATCAAATACATCTGTATCTGGTTCAATATAAATTACTGCACATCTGCAATTTATAATATTAGCGGCACCACCATTTGGGTCGCCTGTATATTCCATTGCTCTACCACCTACTATAAATGGTTCATCCATTGAAACTATTTGTCCATTAGCAATTCTATGAGCTTCTCTTGTTCTATCATCATTACTTGCAATCCATTGCTTTTTAATATCTGGTTGTGTTCTTGCATAGTGCATACCTACTTGATGATTTGCAAATGATGCGGCACTATGTGTTTCTGTTCTTGCTATAGTTGCTGACCTGCTTCTGGAAAACTTAGGTGAATATCTATCTTCTATATTTCTAGCTATTTGTGGAAGTGGCAATCCATCTTTCTGTCCATTTAATAATACTCTTCTTAATTGCTTACGGCTTGTATCATCTATATCTGAAATATGATTAGCTCCTACTCTCATTATAAATTTTTCAAGTAGCTCTTGATAAAAACCATTATATAATTCTTTTCTTAATATATAATTTTCTGCTCTATCACTAAAAGTTTTTATAACATCATACCAATGAGGTTCTAATACTCTAGCAACTTTTGGTCTTGTTTCTGCCATATAAACATCAAAACCCATAGTTCCTGTTTCAGTTAGAGCTTTTGATGCTCCTTTTGATAAGCTATTGAAATAATTGATAAATTTTCTAGTTAAACTTCTTTCAAATCCTAATCGAATTCTATCTTGTGCTTGAGCTTCTCGCCTAGCATTAATTCTTTTTCTTGCTCGCTTATAAGCTAACTGCATTAATCTTTAGACCTCATAGGGTGTCCTTCTGGAAGTAAGTCTGTATCAAATTTACCTCCTCTAAATCTACCTGCTCTTACTGCATATAAAAAAGCATTAACTCTAGCAAAAGCCCATTGGTCTGGACCTGTAACATTAGGTCTTACACTTTGAGGATTTGTTCTGTAAGCACCTACTCCTCTAACAAAAACTTTCTCTAACATTCCTAGAGTAACTTTTTTGCCTTTCTTTTCTCCATGCTTATCATTATGGTCTTTTACTTTGTTTTTTAATGCTGTTCTTACTTTTTCTGATAATTTTTTTAATTCTATATCATTATCTAATAATTTGTCGTCTTTATTAATCTCATCTACTTTGCGTTTACTCCAAGCAAAACCTGCATCTCCACCCCATAGAGCCCAAGCTATTCTACCTGCTGATGGATAACCCTTCTCTCCTTGCCTAAAGCCTTCTGCTCTTTTATCTACTTCATGCCTAGCAAAAAATGATTTCATTCTTTTAACTGTATCTGCTGATAAATTTTCTCTAGCTATTAGTTGTCTTGCTCTTCCTGCTCCAATGCTAGTACCACCTCTATTAAATTTTTCTCTCCAATCAATACCCCTCTGAGCTTCTTTAGCCATTTCTTCTGTAGGTTTTAGATTTATTTCTTTAGGTTCTAAGCTAGTTATTTGATGATATTCTTCATGGTCTTTGCAAGGCATATAATAAGTAACACCATTAACTACATGAGTATGACTGCCTACACAACCAATTTGGCTTGCTCTTGTTTCTGCCTGCTCTCTATTTTCATGTAGCTCCATTGCTTTTAGATTTTTTTTTTCACCATATACCTCTTCATATATTTTTTCTGCATCATCTTCATCTTGAGGTTGTGGTGGATTAGGAACAGGGCTTCCAAGTGGAAATAGATTTGAAGGTATATAAACTTCATCACCACCAGAAATAGGTTCTAATCCTAATCTTTCTCTAGCTTCATTCCTTGTCAATACTCCTTCATTAACTGCTCTTAGTATATTATCTGTTACTAATCTTCTTCTTTCTGAAATTGCAGGAATGCTATCAATATCATATTGTAAAGTTAAATCTTCACCAAACATAGGTACTAACCATTCATTTAAATCAGATTCTATATGTCTTAATAAAGGAATAATAGTTTCTTCATATAAAGCTAATCTAGCTTCTGCCATATTATTATATGTTTGAGTATCTGAAGCTCCAATTAGTTGAGCAGGAACACCAAACACTAAAGCAATATCTTTAGCTGACATAGATTTCATATTAGCAAAATCCATATCTTTAGGTGATAATCCCATTTCTTTATAATCAAAATCACCTTCTAATATCATAGTACGCCCTGTATTATTAGTTCCATTAAATCTTGCCGCTAAGTCTTGTTTTAATTGTTCTCTTTGGGAATCAGTAAGCATTGTCATTGCTCCTACTTCATCTCTAGGTTTATATACTACTGCACCACTTGGTCTTGCTCCATTAATTAATAAGTGAGTATTATGTTTACCTCCTAAATTATGTTGGTCTATATCTCCTGCCGCAGGCATGATTGGGCTTTGTCCTAAATAATCATCTACAGGATTAAATAATTTTATTTGTTTTACTTCTGATTGCCCTGTTATTTGGTCAATTTCATATTTAGATTTAACAATACCATCTACTACATAATGATAAGCTAAAGGCATGAATCCATTTTTATTTGTTTTTATTTCTATTCTATCTGGTCTTAAGCAATATAATTCTGTAGGCATACCATTATCTGTGCCTACTCTTAACATATAACTATTACCTGATATTAATAAATAACTAATCATCTTTTGAAAATACTCACTCTGCGACATAGTAGGATTTGGTCTTTGTAGTAAATCTAATAAAGGACTATCTTCTATTGGTTGTTCGCCACGCATTAATTTAAAAGGAACTGCGGCCGCTCCATTTGCAATTTCATTTATACATCTATAAACTATTGCATTTTCTGTATAACCATCTCTTGCTAAATCTGAGTAACCATCTCTTGAAGTTGGATTACTATATCCTGTTTGATGATATGATACTGTTGCTCCTGAACCATAACCTTTATTTTGATTAGGTTGATTTAATAATGCTTTCCATGCGTCTTTAAAACCCATTAGCTTATCCTCCATTGTGCAGTCATGCTTGATTTACTTAATTCTGTCATAGCCCAAACCATAGCATCAAGTCTATCAGGAGAACTTCCTGCTTGACCTGTAAAACTACACATCTGGTCTTCCAATTTAGTAAATGTACCAACATGAGATACTCGTTTTTGTTCATATAAAGCTGAAATCGGCTCTGCTCTGATAATCTTTCCTCTGCTTGCGTGTACTTTCATATAAGGAATATTTTTATCTATTGTTCGTATAAGCCGTTCCACTAAGTCGCCTCCGTTATTTACTTCTGCTATAATTCTTGACGCTTTGTGTTCATAATACGCATTAATGGCAGTTTTAGCCCAAGCATCTGCACTCATTTTTCCAGATACATCATCTATTATATAATACCTATCGTCAAGTCCTAAACCACATACCACTATTCCTGTTTCGTCGCTTGCTTCATTATTTGTAACAGCAGGGTCTACTCCTACTACTACTCTTTTCATTTCTGGCATCTCTCTAACTCGGCTTTCTTCAATCATGCTGTATGTCCATAAAGCACCCTCTATCTCATCTAATATCTCTGCATAAAGCTCTTGTCTACCTAATCTAGTTCCTTCATATCTTTCTCTAAATAAATCTAATGCTGATTCTGCAAGATTAGCTTCATTTTCGAATGTACTGCCTGTTGTTAAAACACAATCTTTTCTATCATGTAATAATCTTATAAGTGGTGTAGGTCTAGGAGTTGTTGTTACTACAGTTTGTGGATTTTTTCCTAATCTCATTCCAAATTGTAATTGGTCCCAAGCATCACTGTATCTCCAAGCCGCTAATTCGTCGCACCAAGCTCTATGATATTGTGGTCCTCTCATTCTATCTGGTTCGCTTGCCGCATATCCTGTTATTAAACTCCCATTAAATAATTGTATTTCAACAGCACTTCTATTATACCCACTTTTCTTTTTTCCATTAGCATAAAGTTCTTCTGATAGTAAAGATACAATACCGCTTGAGCCTTCAAAACAAACTCTTCTTAAATCTCCAAAAGTAGGTGCTACTACTGCACATCTAACATTTTTATTTTTACAAGCATAAGAAACTATATCCTGAGCCCCTGTTCTAGTCTTTCCCCAACCTCTTCCTGCTAAAATTAACCAGATATTCCAATTTCCCATAGGTGCTATTTGTTTATCTCTAGCAGTTTGTAACCATTTAATTGAGAGTTCGGCTTCCTTTGCGTTTGAGTTCGGTAAGCTCATCAATGAATTCGTGAACTGTTCTAATCGCTGATTCTTGACTAATGGTTCCATTTATTTGTGTATTCTCCGTTGTTTCGCCTAAAGCTAATCTTCCTATCTTTTGAATTGACATAACTGCTCCTGCTAATCTTTCTAATGCAACAGGAGAAAATGGTCGTCTTAGTTCGTTTTCTTGTATTTCTTGAGCGGCTAATCTAATAAGATGTGTTACTTGTCCTTGCATAGCTTTTGCAATATTTAAATTACGACTATCAAACTCTACAGATTCTTTTACTAAGTTCTGTACTCTTTGTGCATCTTTCTCTTTTGCTAATCTTTGTTCAAATAAAGCTCTTTGTCCTTTCCAATCTTCTGAAGAGGATTTTCTAAATAAAGTTACCTTTGCTACATTGTGGTCTTTAGCTAATTGTTCAATAGAAGGATATTGTCTATTACCATTTATATCTTGAATACCTTGAACATATAACTCTCTTAATTCTTCTTTTAGAGTAGCATCTATAGGTTTTGGTTTATTTTTATTATCAGACATGACACATATGTAACCTATTATTGCTTTATTTTCAATTATTTTTCTTTTTTTTGTTTTTTGTTGTTGACTTATGTATATAAATGCTTATACTAATATACATAAGTTAATTAATGGATTTAATAATAAAGGATAATAAAATGATAAATAGAAAATTTGGAATCGAAATAGAATTTGTAAATGCAGATAGAAATACTTTAATTAGTAATCTAAGAACTGCAAATATAGATGTTGAGTATGAAGGCTATACTCATAGAACTACTAATCATTGGAAGATAGTTACTGATGCTACAGTAAGAGGAGGATATGAATTAGTATCACCTCCTTTATCTGGTGAAGCAGGATTAGCAGAAGTTAAAAAAGTTTTAAATATCTTACATGAATCAAAAAGAAATTCTGATATGGAAATGACAAACAGAAGTTGTGGATTGCATGTTCATTTAGATGCTCATGATTTAGATGGTACAGATATTTATTGGATAGTAAAAAGATATAGAGATAATGAAACTACAATAGATAATTTTATGCCACCTAGCAGAAGAGGAAACTATCAATGGTGTTCAAGTATTGATTCATCTTGGAAAATGAGAATGTTAAAAGAATTAAATACTATTGAAGCAAATGCTAGACAACAAATGAGAAGAGCTTGTAAAGTAAATGTTGCTTATGCTTACTCTAGACATAAAACTATAGAATTCAGACATCATTCTGGAACTACAGATTATAATAAGATTGCTAATTGGATTGAATTCTTACAGTATTTTGTAGCTCAATCTATAAAGATAAAACAAGCTATAAAAATTTCTCATAATTATAAACCTAGAAAAAAGAATGTTCAATTTCCTCACATAAGAGAACAAGTTGCTTCTTTAGGAGGTAGATTATTTTGGAATAATAAAGATTGGATTTTAGTTGACGGAGAAGGAGCAAGCCATAAAGTTACTTGCGAATTTTTAATTTCTTTATATACAACAATTAAAGAAAATAAATTTGGACAGTTAAATAAAGATAGATTTAATGCTTTCATAGAACAAAACTTTCCAAACACTAATAGTGCAGATGCAGACGAATCATTATATGCAGGAATACCTCATTATGTTCAAGAATTTTTCAGAATGAGAACTGCACAATTACAAGGAGCTTAGACAATGCTATACCTCGCTTATGGAAGTAACTTAAATATAAAACAAATGAAAATAAGATGTCCTTATGCTAAACCTTCTGGAACATTCTATATGCCTAATTATAGATTAGTCTTTAGAAGAGTTGCTGACATTACTAAATCAGAAGGCAATAAAGTACCTATTGGAGTTTGGAAGATAACTAAACAATGTGAAATAGCTTTAGATAGATATGAAGGTTATCCTACTCTTTATCGAAAAGAATACATTTCATTAAAACAAAACGATAAAAGAGTTACTGCTATGTTTTATATTATGAATGACGAAAGCTATGAGTATATGCCTAGCATAAGTTATTTAAAAACTATAGAACAAGGCTATAAAGATTTTAAACTTAACTTGGAGTATTTAAACAATGCTGAAAAAAATAGTCGTAAACATTCTGATGATTATTTTAATGAATTGTTCCCTAGCTATCGCAGATAATATTCCAGACAAATACGATAGAGATAGAGATAATGACGGAATACGAGATAAGTATGATGATGATTGGGACAATGATGGTATTAAGAATAAATGGGACAGAGATATGGACAATGATGGTATAAAAGATAAATGGGATAGAGATAACGATAATGATGGTATTTCTGATAAATGGGATAGAAATACAGATTTTGAGTAAATTAATCGGTCATAAATCGCCTCTGAGTAGCCTTTAACGACACCTCTGCTATGTTACTATGCCTTGTTTTTATACTCTTTCTCATATAAAATTTGTTGCTTAGATTTCCAAGACTTCTTATAATCTGCATTTTCAAACAGTTTTGAGAATCCTGTTATATGCTTTAACCTTAACAATTCATCTGGTTCCATTCCTAACTCTTGACATATCTTTTCATCTGAACAACCTTCATCTAACATACTAAATACTAGATTAGACATTCCAGATACAGAGTGTTTACCTCTTGCTCTATTATGTCTTACAGTTGATGCCATTCTTTCTGACATATTTTTATTTAATACTACTATTGGCAATTTATTATCTGTTCTTGCTGATATATCTTTATTGCCTTTTAAAACAGAATATCTATGAAACCCATCTATGATAATATATTTTTTCACTTTTTCATCATAAATTGTTACTACAGGTTGCGTATAACCATCTTGCAATATTGAAGTATATAATAAACGCATCTCTGCTTTTGCTACTGAATTAGGGTTATAATTATTAGCTTCTATTTCATTTACATCTACCCATAAAACTTTGCTTATTGGTTGGTCGTCATACATCATCTTTACTCCATATATATCTATTCCATTGAGCATGACTAACATGAGATTTGCCTGCCATAGTTTTTCTAAATGCAATCATATTAGTATTGTGTCTAGTAAAGTTTTCTAATCTAACAAATTCATGGTCATTACATAAAATTGATATGATTTGTTTTTTATATAAATCTTTTATGTTTTTCATTGAACGATATTCAACATCATTTTTTAAAAATCTTTTTTTAAATTTATCTTGGTGCTCTGGTATAGTAATTAATTTCTCTAATAAGTAATCTCTATATTCTTTCCAATCTTTAAACATATACGGAAGAGTTTTAACTCTAAACATTTCATCTTGAGATAAATGCTTTGTTTGATTTATGCCTTTTAATCTTGATGTTAGCTTTATCCAAGTATTTGGTTCTACTTCATGCAAAAAGAATAAAGCATGGACTGCTGTTTCATGATGCAAATTTGACACTCTCATTCTCATTGGACTTATACCATGCTGATACAATGTGTCATAATGAGTACAATACTCCCAATTATTATTATGTATAGCTTTCCAAACATCTGATGTTGTCCAATCATATAAAGGAGAAAATGAATAATGAGCAAAACCTTGCTTATCAAATTTCTTTTTTTCTGTATATCTCCTACCCCATGTTACATCTTTATAAGTTAATTGATTTGTTAATGCGGCCACTCTAGCGGTACTTTCTTCACATCTCATTCCTACTAAATAAACTGCTGATTCATTAGGATACCTCTCTTCTAAAATTTTAGGAAACGATGCATGGAATCTATCAGTACCATAAGTATTTTCTTTGATTGCTATAGGGTCTTTATTACGCATCCAATCTCCTCCTTCTTCCCAACACATTAACCATGGGTTATCCATTGAAGTTGCATTAAATAATTTAATTGGTACTTGATACCATAAAGGCTCTATTTCTTCTGAATACATAACTTGCTTGGTATAATCTATAACACTCTGCCACTCTGCTTCTTGGTCTAGGAAAAGGACTTTTAAAGGTAATCTTTTTTTCTTCCTTGCTACTTCTAATGCTAGATTTAAAATTACTGTACTATCTTTTCCTCCAGAAAAAGAAACAATAACATTTTTAAACTCATCAAATATAAAATTTATTCTCTCTATAGCTGAATCATAAACATTTTTATTTAAATAAATTTTCATTTCAAATCATCATATACTGTTTTACGCAATGCAAAATCTATACATTGTGATATTGCTTTTTGTGGATTAATTACTTCATGCGAATCTATAGAAACTGCAATATTATAAGCATTTTTATTTTTTGATAATACTTGATGTGGACTATGAGTATCTAATATATAAAATACTCCTCTTTTTAAAATTAATTCTTCTTTTGATAATCCTCTAACTGATATACCTTCATCTACTCTTATTTTTAAATGATGTGAATATCTTGGATATTTTGGGTCATAATGTAATGGAGTCTGCCCTCTTACTCCTATCCAATGAGCATTATTAGTTAAAATAGTTTTACCTTTTTTATCAACAGCTCTACTCCATGTCTGTAAACTAAAACTATCTGTTTTAAAAATTAAAGATAAATCTTTATCTGAAGGTATTGGAATTATTGTAGGCAAGACAATATCAGTATTATAAACAACAGGATTGCTTCTTTGTGTATCTTTTAATTCATATTGCCAAGTAACGTCCATTTTATATCTCGTCTACAAAAGTTTTGCTTTGTCTATTTGTGCTACCTCTTCTTTTATCTATCATGCTTACTGAAACTCTGTGTTGCACTAAAGAAGGTACACTTATCCAATATTTTTCTTTTCTACTTTTTAACCAATCACATACCATTAAATCAGTACCATTAGGGTGATTTTCTAATTTTTCTTTTGCCCATAAAGGATAATAGCTTAACATTAATTTACTATAATTTGGCGGTGCATAAAAACATTGATTCATTAAAAAATTATTATCCCACCTACTGCCAATTTCTGTATCTGCTTTTCTCATTGAAAAAAATTGTATAAAGTTGAAAGGTTTTTGTGTAATTACTTTTTTAATTTTATTTTCAAAATTTTTTGTAAGCAAAATATCCTCTTCCATATGAATACAAGCATCATTTTTCGCTAAATCTAAAGACCTAAGAAAAGTGTCCATAGCATCTTTTTTTTCGTCATAACACCATTCAGCATTAGGTAAATTTTTTTTAAGATAATCAATAAAATCTTTTCTTTCTCTTACTGCTTTTATAATTATTCTCACTATCCACCTGTAAACTTAAAAGATTCATGACAATGAGGACAAATAACTTCAGTACCCTCATCTGAATTATCACTTTGTATATTTTGCATAGTTTTGTCTAAATTATTTTGTGCTCGTTCCATATCTTTATCTGTAGTAGGATTAACCTCAAGGTTAGATATAGATTGGGGAGCGAAGTCTTGTAATGAGACATCTATATCTAATCCTATGGTTGATAAGTCAAAATCTAACTCATCTAACTTTTTTATTTCTGCCATATATACATCAAAATTCCATTCAGAATTTTCTGCTATCTTATTATCAGCAATTACATAAGCTCGCTTCTGTGTATCATTTAAATGCGATACAACCATACATGGCACTTGGTCTAATCCCATTCTTTTTGCAACATTCCAACGACCATGTCCTGCTAAGATTGTATTTTTATCATCTATCAAAATAGGTATAGTAAAACCAAACTCTTTTATTGATTTCTCTATTTGTCCAAGTTGCTCCTCACCATGCATTCTTGAGTTAGTTTCATAAGGTTTTAAAGTTTCTGTATTAATTTGTTGAATTTCAGATATTGACATGATTGCTCCAATGATAAAACCTAATTGCTAAGATAGCATATTATATGCTAATATAAATATAACTTAACCTCAATTAAAACGCAAGAAAGGAATTATTATGTATTACAAGTATAAAGATTTTATTAGTGAAATCAAAAAAAATGCAAGTCAAAGGAATGATTTAGTTGTTCCTCTAAATTCCATTTCTTTAGGCAAAACAGAAAGCAATGTTTATATAAATGGAGATTTATTTATAGCAACAGATACCTTTCATACGCATCTTGCTCAAAGATTGGATATACCAATGCCTTATTATAGAAAAATGCTTAAAAGCTCTAAAAGGCTTTTACAGTTAAATGTAAATCATTGGTTAAACTCTTTTCCAAAAAATAAACAAGTATTATTAAGAAGCTATGTCAAAAGTGATACTAAAAGTAAAAGTTTTTTAAGTTGGAATAGTGAAACATTAATAGCAAGAGGATTACTTTCAAACAGATATAAAATTATGGATAATAACGAACTATTCTATGATTTACAGTATATCATTGATGATTTTGAAGTTATGAGTTGTTATCATAATGATGAGATAACTAATGTTAAAATTAAATTTCCTAAATTAGAAGGTGAAGTAAAAAAAGGAGATGTTGTTACAGGTGGATTAGTTCTTAGAAACTCTGAGCTAGGTTTTTCTTCTATTACTGCAACAAGTTTAATTTACAGATTAGTATGCGATAATGGAATGATGTTACCAGATGTATCATCAATTAATAGCAAATACCATATTGGTAAACCTATTACTCTTTCTAAATATTCTTCTGAAGAAAAAGTAAATGATTATGAATTGCCAGAAAAATTAACTTCTGATATTTGCGATATGATTATTAATTTACAAGATGAAGTTAAATTTAAATCTAATTTAGACTCTCTTAAAGAAACAACAAAAAGAAAATTTAAAAATATTGATTATAAATATTTGCGTAGAGAGTTTAACACATCAATAAAAGAAGAAGAGCAAATAAAAGAAAACCTTGAAATAAGCTCTGATTTTACGCAATATGGCTTAATACAAGCTATTACTGCAACAGCAAGAGAACTTTCTAATGTTCAAAGAGCTATACATTTAGAAAGATTAGGAGGAAGATTGTTAAACATACCACAAAGACAATGGAATGTATTAACAGCTTAAATACTATGATGAATGTTGAGGAATTAAAAGAAACAGGATATTACTTGTTCAAACAAGGTTGGCAAACTCGTTTTGCTGAACATCTTGGTATTACTCCTCAACACTTTAGAAGATATGTAAGTGGCAAAACAAAAATTTCTAAATCAAGAGAATATCAAATACGTATGATGGTTTATTTAAAAAAAAATGGATTGTTCGAAGATTATCAGGTAAATCTTATACAAAACACATTAACAAGGAAAAAATAATGGAATATAGGTATAAAGCAACATTATTGCGAGTAGTTGATGGCGATACTATTGATATTGACGTAGATTTAGGTTTTGGTGTTTGGCTTCGTAAGCAAAGAGTACGTTTAATGGGTATTGATACCCCAGAAAGCAGAACTCGTAATTTAGCCGAAAAAGAATTAGGACTTGCTTCAAAAGCTAGACTTATAGAATTATTAAGTGTTTCACAATTTACTATTATTACTCATAAAGATGGTAAAGGAAAATTTGGCAGGATACTTGGAGAACCAGAAGTTGACCATCCACAATACGGAAAAATTAATGTCTGCGATAGAATGATAGAAGAAGGACATGCTCGTTCTTACTATGGTGGTACAAAAAAACCTTGGGTCTAATCATTCCAATATTGAGTAGTTTTAGGTTCTTCTCTTACTTCTGAATAATTTTTAGTTTCAATATTGTAAGTAAATAATGCTTCACCAATCTCTCCATATAATCCTTGCTCTCTAACTTTTTTGAGATAAATAACAGTTTTATCTTCTTCAAAGTTTCTATGAACACATATTCCTATATCTGCCATATTATGCCAATGTGCTGAACCAGATATATCATACATACTAGGAACAGGATAAGTTCCATCATTATTCCTTTGCATTTTAGCAGGGTGAGCTACTACCCATATACAAACATCATGTGTTTTAGCAAATCTTTTGCATTGAGCAATAATATCTCTAATGTGTTCATCTTCTCTTTTGCTTCCTCTATTATTAACATCTACTTCATTATATGGGTCTATTACTAATCCATTTATTCTATTTCTAATGCAAGCTATTCTAGCTTTCTCTAATACCCATTCTATAGTTGGTCTTTCTTCTCCACTTTCTAAAAAGAAAAAATGGTCATTCAGATATTTAAGTGAGTCATTTAATTCTGTTTCGTGCATTCTTCTAGTAGGGCCTTCAGAAAAAGGCTTGCCTACATAAGTTTCTGCTAATCTAGAAAGATGTCTAGGTGTTGAATGCTCTGGAGAAAATATAGCAAATTTCCAATTATGCAGTTTACTTGCATTAATTAAAATCTGGTCTAAAAAATTAGATTTACCATGATTAGGTATTCCTGTTACTACTGAGAAAGTTCCTGTCATAAGTTTATAAATAGAATCTAAAGCAGTAAATCCTGTGCTTAATGGTCTTTCTTCTAATCCTTTATATAAATTCATTACTTCTGAGCTATAATCTTCTACTTTATATAATCCGTCTATAGGATAAGGTTTTGCTTTTATTATTGCTCTCTGAACATATCCATCATCTTCACCTATTAAAGCATCATTAGCATCTTTATAATCTCCACCCCAATCTACTAGATAACATCTATCTTTGCCAAATCTATGAGCAAGCTCTTGAGCTAATGCTTGTCCTTGTCTATCCATATCTACTGCTATAATAATTTTTTCTATCTTGCTTAAATCTTCTGCACATTCTTTTAAAGCATCAAATCTTTTATCATCTTCTTTAAATTTTGCTTCTTGAGGTGCTCCATCTGGCAAGCTAACTACATGAGAAATACCACACTCAGTTAAAGCTAGGACATCCATTTCTCCTTCTACAAATATAATTTGCTTTTCATTTTCTTTTATAGAATCAATATTAAATAATGTTCTTCTTGAATTAGCTTCTTGTCTAAATTCTTTATTTGCAGTTCTATATTTGTAATTAACTATTTCTCCTTTAAGTTTATAAGGAAAAGCTAGACAAGTTTCTTTTCCATTTGAAAAATATTTTTCTATTTCTCTAATATCAAAATAAGAAACAGTTTTTTCACTTATCTTTCTTTTACTCCAAAAATCTTTAAAATGATTTATTGTCATAGGTACTGTAACTTTCTGTGGTTTAGTATAACTTCTAACATATGTATGAGAATAAGCATTAATATTTCCACTTGTACTTCCAGACCAATTACAATGATGACAATTCCATACAGCTCCATCATCTTTTAAAGTTACAGATAAACATGGGTCATTCTTTTTACTTCTAGTATGTGAGCATTGTGGACACTTAACTTTATAACTTCCATTACCTGTTGCAAAACTAGGTAAGGAAATATGTTTATTTGATAATTCAGAATATACACTCATTATCCTGCAATCGCATCTTTACGAAGTTCTGTAACCATATCAATATCAAGAAACATTCTTTTGTTTAAATAAGTAGAAGGGTGGGGAATATATTTTTCTTCTGTTCCATTCATTTTATTTTTAAAAATTTCTGTAGCTTTTAATATTTTCTCTGGAGGATATTCTTTACACATTCGTTCCCATTTTTCTCCTGCACTATATTTATTTACTTTTCTAGGATAGATTGACCAGAATTGTCCAAACTCTTCAGTATATAGTTTCTTTCTTTTAGTATTAAGGGTGGACACTACTGTCTGGGGGGTGGTGGACATTGATGTCCTCCCCACTAATATTTCATAATCATTTCGTATTTGTCTGCCTGCATCAAATCTTGGTTTTACTTTTAATAAATTCTGTTCTTGCAAAACTTTTAAACTTCTGCGAATAGTTCGTGTAGAACAGTTGCAAATATCTGCTAAATGATTTTCACTTGCCCAAGCGATAAAATCTGCATTAGCATAATTTGATAAGGCGATTAATAATAATTTATCTGTTGAATTTATTTCTTTGATTTTCATTGAAAAAGTAATTGCTTCTAAACTCATTCTATCCTCCTAATTTTAAGTTGAAATTTATATATAGCATAAGATACAAAATGGGGAAAGATATTTTTTTACAAAATTTGACCAAGAAATATTGTTTAAAAAATGGCAGATTTCTGCGATTCTTAAAAAAAAATAAAAAAAAGTGTATATATTAGTTGACAAATATTTCCAATAGGATATATTTATATACATAAGTTAATAATTAACCAACGGAGGATTAAATGACTAAATTAAATAAAGAAATAACTTACTTATCAGCAGGAGAAAATAGAACTCTTGAATTTCAAATTAACAGAGAAGATTGGGTTACTGCTAAATCAATTAAAGAAGTTGCAAACATTCTTATTGAGTATAATTCAGACTCAGTATTTTATTGCTCATCTAGTATGGATTTTGCTAAAGAGTATGGATTCAAAACAAATGACGGAGCAGATAAAATGTTTGAAGCAGGAAAAAAACTAGCAATAAAAATGCTAAGGAAGGAAGCATAATGACAAACATTAAAGTTAAAAATGATTATAGCATCTATGAAGAAGTTGGAAAACAAAAAGCTATAATTGAAAATCAAAAAAAAGAAATTGAATTTTTGAGAAAAGAATTAGAAGCTACTACTAAACAAATGATAAATTATTTTTGTAACAATGGGGAGAAAAAATAATGATTGAGTATTTTAGATTTAAAGAAATCTTAGAAGAGATAAAAGAAAGACATGAAAATGAGTTTTATAATAAAGAAGATGTTTCAGATTTCATTCAACAAAAAATTAACGAACAACAAGAAGAAATAGATAAATTTGAAAAACATATGGAAGGACAATGCAATGCAAATGCTTAAAATATTATTTGACGCAGTTATGTTAATGTGTTTATGGATGGTAATTATAATTGCTATGTATGCTTTTATATAAAGAATTCTGTCTAGCAAATCCGAGATGCTTGAGAGTGTGTCTAAAAAGAAATAGTTAGCTAGACGGAGTAGCTAGTAATCTGATTACAAGCTGAATCATTTGACTATTTCTTAACTCTGATTAACTTATAAAGTGAAAGGGTTAGTTTAATCCACTAGCCCTTTTTTATTGTTTATGAATAAATTTGCCCCATCTTTTCATTTTTTGTTTTTTTACCCACTTGTCTAAAGCATAATCAATTAAACGATTAACATATCTACAAGCTAAAAAACCACAAATAGCAGATAGCAAATACGCATAAGGAGAATCCCAATAACAGAAAGTAACCCCACCAAGCCAAAGACTTGACATTAGATTTTTCCAATTTATTTTTCTTTCTATTATCCAATTAAACATTCCTCCTAGTAAAGCACAAGCTAGGACTACTATATTAGCACCAAGTATTATCATTGACCTGCTAATGGATTATTTAAGGCTTTTGTAAGCATATCTCTCAACCTATCTTCTAGTTCCTTTAACTTTACATCAAGAGCTTCTGCTCGTCTAGTAGCATCTGATTCTATAGCAGTTCTTTTTCCGTCAAACCTATCTTCTGCGTGTTGTATTAAAGTCCGAACATCATTCTCTGCATTTCTTTGACTTGTTCGTATTTCTTGTTCTGTAGTTCTTGTTCTTTTATCTACACCTGCAATAGAGTCCATGACTTCATTTATATCTTTACGCAGTTCATTACGAATATCTCTAGCATCACCTTGAGCTGATTGCACAAGTTCTAATGCAGTTGATATTTCTGATTGCAAAATTGTACTCATATTTGTAATTTCATTTTCTAATTTAGTTTC
>VMHT01068708.1_pt1 | contig 16472 bp, 10 predicted proteins | sample 4693611 | NCBI WGS metagenome assembly VMHT01 (sample SAMN12280063, study PRJNA550983) | marine metagenome | isolation source: seawater sampled from same location over 5 years 0.02-0.2 micron viral filtrate | place: USA: collected off the coast of southern California halfway between the port... ... | reverse complement strand
GGGATTAGCTTTCGTTCTGTAATTGGTCCTGTTGTTGCTATCACGGGTGCAGCGACGTTGTTCAATCGATCATTGAGCAAGTTTGCGGAAAGAGAAGCTGACGTAAAAGTGCTAACAAGCCAGTTAATAAGATTAGGAGCTACTTCAACACAACTTAAAGAATTAAAAAAAGCTGCGGACGAATTAGGAGACGCGACTTTATTTTCGCAGGATGACTTCATACAGTCATTCAATGTTTTGTCGTCATTTCGTGCAATTGCTGTTTCTTCTTTCACAGAAGTCTCTGAGGTTGCCGCCAACATTGCTCAGGTAATGGGGACTGACGTTAAAAGTGCAACCGTACAACTTGCTAAAGCACTTGAGGATCCAACTCGTGGGCTTACGGCGCTTTCACGTTCTGGAATTACTTTTAACGAAAGTCAAACTAAAACGATTAAAAACCTTGTCAAGTCGGGCAATTTATTAGATGCGCAAGCTTTAATTCTTGAAACAGTTAAGGGCCAGTATGATGACGCTGCGCGTGCTGCTGGTACTGGTTTTGCGGGCGCTGTTGATTTATTAGCGGAAAACACAGACGATCTCACGGAAGCTTTAGGTAAAGGGCTTGAGCCTGCAGCAGCAGCGGTCACAAACGGTTTAGCAAATCTTGTTAAAGTTGTATCTCAAATTCCAACACCAATAGGTCAGACAGCTTTGGCCATTGGCGGGGCCACTGCCGCTGTTTATGCGTTAAAAACAGCTACAGATCTTTTGATCGCAAGCAAGCTCGGGGCGTTTCTGACAACTCAAATAGGGTTGTTCAAGTTTTTTGGGGCTCAAATATACTTGACTGCTGCTGCCGCTGGGGTTTTAAAACTTGCTTTGGCGGCACTTCCTTTTGCAGTGATAACGCTTGCCGTTGGCACTTTAATCAAAACGCTTAATGATGCAAAAACAGCTCAAGACCGAATGAGCGCAGCCATTGACAGTGGCAGCAAAGAAATGATTGAGTCTGCAATTGCAATAGAAGAAGAAACGCTTTCGGTCGAAAGAAATAAAGCAGCCAAAATGTCCTTGCTAGGCATAAACGCCAAGTTACTTGAGTCGCAACAAAGGCTTGGTGCTTTACGAAAAGCCTTGAAGACAGCTAAGTCAACACCACCAGAAGAGGTAGATCCTCCTACAAACAATATTGTAAGTACAGACAATCAATTAACCAAGGCGCAACAGCTAGCTAATTTGTCAAAAGAACGAGTGCAGGCTTTAGAGGATCAAGCCTCCTTAGCATCGGCGCTTAACGAGGAAGAACAACGTAGGTTTCAGCTAAATATTGATTTGCGAGAAATTGCAGAAAATGCAAAAGGTTTTGCAGAAGAAGACGTACATGCACAAATTGCGGCAAGGATTGAGCTTGAGGAAAAAGTTAACGCTGCTATTGCTTACAACAAAGCATTAGAAGACACAGCGAAGATAGAAGAAAAAGCACGTAAGGATCGCAAGAAGGCAGAAGAAGACGCACGTAAAGCGCGTGAAAGCGATCCACTGGTTCAGATGCAACAAGAGCTAGACAAGCTTGTTTCAAAAGAAACGCAGGCTTTACACGCTGCTACTTCTATTGGCAACGCATTTACAAATGCTTTTAGTGACGTAATAACTGGGACCAAGTCTGTATCAGAGGCTGGGGCAGACATGTTGAAATCTATTGCCGCTGACTTCTTGGCAATGGCGAAAAAGATTATTGCTCAGCAATTGGCAATGATCTTGTACGGCACGATCATGAAAGCCCTGGGCGTTTCAATGCCTGGTGGCGGCGGTAGTTCGTCTGATCCTTTTGGGACAGGGCTTTCAAGCGTTTCGCAAATAGGCGGCAATGGATTTATCAGGCCCTTCGCAGAAGGCGGCTATGTCAACAGGCCAACCAACGCATTAATTGGTGAAGGTGGCGAGCCTGAGTACGTCATCCCAGCATCCAAAATGCGTGAAAGCATGTCGCGTTATTCGCGCGGTTCACGCGGCAATAGCGTCATTCCTGCCAACGGTGGCGGTGGAGCGCAAGACAGCGGCGGCGGTACTACAGTTGCCGCACCGATCGACGTTCGCTACACCGTGGAACGTATCAACAGCGTTGATTATGTAACCGCTGATCAGTTCCAATCTGGTATGAGGCAAGCTGCTAATCAAGGTGCTAAACAGGGTGAACAGCAGACATTAAAACGATTGCAAATGAGCAGTGGCACGCGTAAGAGGCTAGGGATGTGACGCAGTTTGCTTTTGGTCACGCATTGCAAATTGTGGTGCGAGGCGGTCCTGATTTTCGCTTTCAAAACTTTTTTATTGGGAAAAACATGACCCATACTGGCACTGATGGTGTAAACACCAATTTTCAGTTTGTGCCGTTTGGGTTTTCTGGCGTTACTGTCAACCGTACAGGTGATGGGCTTGAAGCATCGATTGTTTTCCCCAACAATGATTTGACCAGGAGCTGGGGCGTAAAAGCAATTGAAAGCAGTTACTTGATGGTGGTTGAAGTGTTAATTATTGACAACTCCGACAACAATGAGGGGCAGGTAGTAGCGAGCCCAGGGGCTACTGTCGTTCACACTTACAACGGCCTAGTCACTGGCGGGCAATGGGACAACACTTCCCTCAACTTAGAGTTGAGTTCTGTTTTGGATGCTGTTGGAACGGATGTGCCAAGGCGATCGTTGACACAGCGTATGGTTGGTAACTTGCCGATTAGTAACAGTGTCCGATTGCGCTGATCTTATTGGAATGCCGTATCGGCTAGGAGCTGACGGCAGCGATGGCCATATTGACTGCATACACCTTTGCTACAAGGCTTTAGGCCATATCGGCATTGATCCGCCACCGTTTAAGCAGTCCTGGTACGAAGCAAGCAAGTGGGAAGTATCGCGTGATTTGTTGAACTGGGGTTTTCGGGTCAAGAAGCCTGAGTATGATGGGGATATTCTGCTGTTACCGCAGCAATCCTGGGCATTCGCAGTCACATGGCAGACGGGAATCTTGTACGTCAACCGCAGAATGGGAAAAGTGCAATGGTCTATGGCCCGTCTGTTTACGACGTACCACTGCTTCCGTACGAAAGAGAATTAATAAAGACGATTGGGATTACAGAAGAAGAGTATCAACTGTTTGCAGCTGAAGTTAGACGGCGTGGTCGATTAAGACCTGCAGCGTATGAGCATCTTCCTGACATTCAAGCGACTGGTTTTGTTGAAACAGCTTTAATTAGTTTTGCAATCAGCTTGGTTCTGACCGGCGTCTCATACCTGCTGACGCCAAAGCCAAAGATGCCAGAGGCATCAAGGCGGTCGCAGCTTGACCTTGGTAGCGTCAACGCTGGCAATCGTTTTACGCAAAGTAGAGGTTTTGACAGTCTCAACGAATTAGCGGATTACGGCTCACCCGTTCCAATCATCTTTGGCCTCTACAACGAGACTTCAAGAGTTGGTGGGATGCTCGTCACGCCAAGGCTTGTCTGGTCACGGATGTTTAGCCATGGCACGCAACAGTCAGCCAAACTAATGTTCGTAGTAGGCGAGCAAGGTTTTGCTAACGGCATTGCCCCTGAAGGTATTGAACCACCAACCCTTGAGGGAATTTTTCTTGGCAATAATGCTTTAGACGTTATACATCAAGATTTTTTCGCTTTTTACTGGAAGAAAAACACAACCACTTCTAACAATAGCCGAATAAAAGGTGCCAATTTAATTTTTGGAACGCAGGGCGGAATAGACAGTGGGAATCCCACGGGAAGCAGCGCCGATGATGACGACATGTTTTTATGTCCCAGCAACGTTGCTGATCTAACTACAGATTTTTGCCATGCGTATTCGCCTACAAATAATGTAGATTTTGGGATGTATGGTGCGATTCCAAACGGCAACGGTTATCGGATAAATTATGAAACTGTTAGCATCCCTGAAGAGACTAAAAGCAACCAAGCCCGTCAGTTAACATTGCGCCGAATAAAAATTGTTGGGGATAAAAATCAAAATATAGACGGTAGCGATCAAAAACAGTTAAAAAAAGCACAGAAGCTAAATCAAGAGGGAGAAGGTCGCCAGTACAGCCCGCGCATGGGTCTTGTCAAGTTAATCAAAAACAACGGCAGCGAAATTACTGTTGACGACGATTACGCTGGGCAATTAAGAGCTGTTGTTGATGTAAGAGCAGGCGATCAGTTAATTTTTGATATTGACCCAAGTTCAATACCTGAAGACAAGTACCAACGTACCAAAAGCAGGGGAGGAGAAAATGTTGACGATATTAATGCGACTGTTGTCGCAGAGCAGATTGCTGCTGACAACTCAATGCAGGTTGGTGAGAGGTTTGCTATTGGCAACACGATTTGGAAAGTTACTAAAAGAAGGCTTGAACAGTATGACCCTGAAGGTAACCGAAGCCAGCTTATTACATTGCGTTGTCTTGATTCAGACGAGTCACGCAATAGGCAAGTTGGTTTAGTCAGCTTTGATCTTGTTGTTAAACCTAAGACAGGCTTTATTAATGATGAGGCTGGGGTTGGCGCTGCCTTTTTCCCGTTTACTAATGTTTCTACGGGTCTAGTAAGAAACAACAGACCTGCTGTTGTAACTGAAATTGGTATAAAAAGCAGAGTTTTTCAACGCTTAAATGGAATATGTTCGTTTAATGCTGTTCCCACTCCAAATGAGTTAAAAGATTTTGATAATGAAGATGTTACCGTGCGTTCTGGAACGTACACAGGAACAATTAAAAGGTCTTCTGTGTTCCAAGTGTTTGTCCGGCAAGCCGGCCTAGATGCAAACGGGGATGCGTTTAGATTTAGCAGGATGGACATTTATTTCGTAGTTACAGGTAGCAAGCCTGTTGATCAATACAACTTTATTCGTTTTACTAACCCACAAGATTTGCCGCCAACAGAGCTTGAGTTTAAATTTATAGGCATCCCAGCGTCTGAGCTAAGAAGCCTTGGAGATGAAGCACCTGTTATCAGACTTTCAGCTTCTGTTTCTGACGAAAGGGAAGGCTTGCTCCGTTTGCCGGCTGATGTCCCAGGGCTTGGAAGGTTTGTAGTTTCTGTTTCTGGAACGAGGACGACTAAGTCGCAGATCAGGCTCAATAAAGAATTTATTCGCAAGCCAAGGGTCGTAACCGAAGTAGGCGGCAGAGATATTCCTCAAGGGGTCGAGCGTAGCATCGTGTTACCGCAGGACCAAAGCGGAAGTATTAAAGTAGCAACGGCTATTGAAAGAGAAGCAAATATATCTAACAGCGCAAATATCACTTCCGGCAAAAACGGGGCATTTTTCCACGAAATTTTCGGCAAATGCGACGACGATCCAATTAACGAAGGTGGTATAAAAACTTTGCAAACTAGAGAAAAATTGACTGCAAACAATCGTTTATGGATGGCTGTTAAATGGACTGTGCGAAAAACAAGGCTTCCTGACACTCATTATGCTCACGTAAACAACGGCATTACTTTTACTTGGGCTTTTGTCAGTTGTGAGGTTGTAGGCAGTTCAGATGGTTACAACATTGGGCAAATTGTTGAATTTAAGCGTGGTTCAGGCGCAACTGCCGGGGCATCTGGAAATTATCCAACTAATGGTTCCAATCCGTTTGTGCCTAACAACCCTGGCGGAACAATGACTTTCTCTGGTCAGCGTTATAGGGTTCTTGATATTGACACACAAGAGTTTGCTGTTGGACGACCGCAAGGGTACTATTACGAACTTTTTGGGAGTGCAGCTAATTTAAATATTGGGGAATCAAAAACTATTGTTCGTAGCTACGCGTCTGGGTCAAAGGTAATTAAAGTGGAGATGACCGCAACAGTAAAAGAACAAGTCAATCACTTTAGCGGGGAAACAAAAGGCTGGAACCATCCTCAGACTCCAATCCCTGTAGTCCAAGATTCTGACACAACAGACAATTGGAACGAAGGCGATGTTTACGACGACTTAGTCAACGTTTCGTCCGATAACCCTTATATCACTTCTTACGTGCAAGTTGGTTTTAGATACGTTGTTGGCGATATCGACAGAACAGAAGCGCAATCTATCGTTACAGGAGATACATTTTTTGAAGAACAAAGCCAATACGCCGACCTTAGCCTTTACAGAGGTCTAGTGCAAAAATCAAACGAATCTGAGCCTGAACACAGCATTGTTTACGTCAACGAAGTCGTGCCAAACGAACGAGTGCCTGTGTATAACAACTTGACGATTACTGGCTTGTCACTGAAGGCAAGCCGTAATTTTACAAGTTTAGATCAAATGCGTTGCTGGCTCGGCAGCGGGTTACACGTTAAACGATTGCATCCTGACCTTTCTGTTTACAACTTAGAAGGTCTCGGGACTAACGGAAAAGTTTCAGGGCCTAGTAATTTGTTTACTGACCTTGTTTTTTACTTGCTGACCAATGAAATGGGTGGAGCGGGAGGGTTATTAAAGATGAACGAGAACAATGCGTTTCTTTTAAATGAAGATGATTTTAAAGAGACCTCACGCTTCTTGTATGCACAAAAGTTGTTTTTCAATGGAGTGCTCGGGGATAAAACAAATCTTCGCCAGTACATTACAGATGTAGCGCCTTACTTCTTGTGCAACTTTGTAATCATGGATGGCAAGTTTTCATTAAAACCTGCTATCCCTCACATGGCGGACAGCGGCCAAATTAATCTTGGGCCAGTGCCAATTGAGCAGCTATTTACGAATGGCAACATTCTTGAGGACAGCTACAAGCTCGAGTATTTGAGAAGCGAGGAGCGCAGACCGTTTAAGGCAGTGGTGCGTTACAGGCAAGAAGTTAAAAACAAATTACCTGAAGAAAAAGTTGTTGAAGTAAAACTTCCAGGCCAACTAGAAGAGCACGGCTTAACGTTGCTGCCACAAGAACAATTTGATTTAACGCAGTTCTGTACTTCAGAAAACCACGCTATTCAGGTTGCAAAATACTTTCTAGGGCTTCGCAAGTTAGTGACGCATACAATCAACTTTTCAACGACGATACATGGTTTAAACCTGCGGGCCGGGTCTTACATAAAGGTAATTACATCTTCCAGCCCTTACTCCAGCGCAAATAACGGAACGATTAGCAGCACTGGAGCGGTAACAAGTATTCAGCACATGCCTGACGGGCAATATTCAGTTTCTTTCTTCAAGACCGATTCAAACGATACTGAGGATGCAGTCATGCAGGTAAGCAACAGCATTGTGTCTGACTCGACTTTCCATAATTCAGTTTTTACGATCAAAAACGAAAAGGTCTCGCAAAACGTCTACGTTGTAGAGCAGTTGACGTTCTCGCAAGAGGGCACTGTTGATATCGTTGCTTCAGAGCATCCTTGCGATGATGATGGGGTTAGCGAGCTTGCGAAGCTGGTCGCAAGTGAAACCTCTGTTATTACGGTACGACCCTGATGGCCTTCCCTGCACTTGCCCCGTCATCTCGGGCGTTTGAGTCGGGAGACTATCCCGTCAAAACGTTTAAGGCGCAAAACGGCAAAGAGCACCGTATTTTGTACGGCAGCAACCGAACCGGAATGAAGCTGTCGTTGAGCTACGCAAACATTACGGACGCTAGCGCCGAGCTGTTTTTGGATCATTACGATGAAGTGCAAGGCACGTTTGGAACGTTTTTTATTGGTGAAGATGCTCGCAAAGGCTGGGAAGGTAACAGAGATGCGATTGGCGCGGCATTTCATGGCAACAACTACAGGTACGAGGGTCCGCCACAAGTCGCGCAGGTGCGACCTGGCATTAGCACTGTTACAGTGAATTTGATTGGTGTGCTCTGATGGCTACTTTTTACACCGGTAGGCACGGAAGTTTGTTGCTTGATGGCGATACTATTGCTCAGGTCCAAAACTGGACCGTTAGCACGACTGTCTCGTTGCTGAACGTCAGAACGCTTGAAGAGAGCGATGACCGGTTTTTCCCCGAGAGTCGCACTACCAGCGGCAGCTGTCGGATTCTTTATTACGACACACAGGCAGACAACGCTAGCTCATTCATCAACAAAGTAATTAAAGCAAGAGACGGAAGCCCGGGCTTTGGTGCGTCTTTGTATCAAGGTAACGAGCCAGACGAATATCGATCTGATTTGCGTCTGAAAGTGGATGATGGAACGGCGGACGGTCGTTACATTGAGATGCGTGTGTTAATTACGAATGTAACTTTAACGATGGCAGTTGGTGAAATTTTTGCGGCAGATATTACGTTCCAAGCGTCAGGCGCTCCAACATTCGTGAATATTTAATGACTGTATATCTTGGTACGCACGGCGAAATTGAGCTAGAACGTGTCTTCAATGGCGGCACGTTGCGCTCAACGATTGATGCTGCTGACGTGAACGCAACAGAAAAACGGTTTAGCTTTGACTTTGAACACGGTCAGCTAGTAACAGGCGATCAAATTGAGATTACGAGCACAGACGGCAGTGCTCTTGATTTCATAAATAGTTATTCAGATTCAAGCGTCAAGAAATTTATTTTCGTTGACGAGCTAGACGGCATCAGGCTTTACAACAGTTTTGCCCATGCGGTCAGTGGCGGCAAGACGAATGCAGTTGCTCTTGCAGCTCCAGGCGATTCGATACCGATTGAGGTAATTGTTGAATCTGCCGCGCCACGTCTTTTAGCTCAAGTTAACAGCTTTGAGATCAACACTGAACGTGAGACGGTTGACACGACAGTGCTGTCCGACGAATTTCGTTCCAGAATTAACACTCTGATTTCTGGTTCTGGTCGCATTACTGCTTTTTGGGAATATACCGGGAACAGCGCCCAAGAGGTGCCAATGTATTTATACGAGTTAGCGCATCGCACAAAGGTTGGTAGCAATTTTATCGGACGTTTTTACATTAAAAAGAACGGGTATAACCCAAGCGGCGTTACAGAGCGTGAAGACGATGAAGTTTGGTGGCGCGTTGAAGGAATTATCACAGCAGCAGCCATTCAGTTTTCGCCTGACAGCACAGTGCAAATCACTGCCGACTTCATAACAACAGGTGAGCTAAGGCTAAGGATTAAAACTGAAGTACCAGATGCGGTCTTGCAGGAGGACTCTGGTGAAATACGCTTGGATCAAGACAGCGGCGCTAAACTGCTGTTACAGCAGGACATTTAACACGGAGCTAGCCGCCAATGGCTGATCTTAAAATTAGCGAGCTTAATGCTCTAGCTGGCTCCGCTCTAGCGACTGGGGATCTGGTTGCTGTTGTTGACAGCAGTGCCAGTGAGACAAAAAAGCTGACGGTCGGTGATCTAGTCGCCAACGGCGTCACCTTGATCAGTGACGACACGATCCCTGGCGCAAAAATTCTGTTTGCTGCAGGCGGCATTGCTACAGCAGACATTGCTGACTCTGCAATCACCACAGCCAAGGTGGCAGACGACGGCATCACAGCTGCAAAGCTTGCGAATGAATCAACGGTTGATCTGGTCACAACGCTGCCTGTATCTGGAGCGTTTACGGGTCAGCTTGCTTTAGACACGGACGACAACAACTTATATGCGTGGTCGGGGTCTGCATGGCTCAGTTTAAAAGCTGCTGGTTCGATTAACACCGTTACTGGCAGCACGGTCGGCATTGTTGACATCACTGCAACAACGACTGGCAGCAGTGTTGCGATTGCAGCCGTCATTAACGACACATCTGCGGCCAATCAGTTTATGGCTGGCCCGACCGGTGCTGGTGGTGCGGTCACGTTCAGAACGATTGATAGCAGTGATATCCCTGTTGCAACGACAAGCGCCAAAGGCGGTGTAATCGTCAACAGTGAAGGACTCCGCATGGACTCCAACACGATTGAAGTTGATAACGATGTCGCAGCTAGTACCACGCACCATGTGGTGACTTATACGGCTAAAGGGTTAGTGACTGGCGGTCGTGCTCTGACGGCTAGTGATCTGCCTGCTGCAACCAGCTCAGCCAAAGGTGCTGTTATTCCTGGAACGGGTCTTGCTGTTGATGGCAGCGGCAATCTCAATCACAGCAACACAGCCACAACTGGCACCTTCACCAAGGTGACGATTGATGGCCAAGGTCATGTCACAACAGGCGCAACGCTTGTCGCATCTGATATTCCTGATTTATCAGCCGCAAAACTGACAAGTGGAACAATTGGCAGTGCATTAATTGCATCTGATGCTGTTACCGCAGCAAAGCTTGCAGATCAATCTGTTACCAAGTTTGGCGGCTCTGGAGCGACCGATAATGTGGTTACGTTTCCGGCTGGTGACTATAAAGGTCAGTTCTTCTTTGATGAGAAAAACGAAGATCTCTACGTTTTTACTGGAGAATCTTTTCTGCCGATCACGGTTATTAGCGGCAACCTTGTTAACGCTGGAACGTATAACGCCAATACGAATTTAGTTGGCTCTGTCACGACTGCTGGTTCTGCTGCTGGCTTTACGGCAGGAGGGGCCCTGCCGAGTCCCGCCACGGGAAATTTAAATTATTACGTGGTCGTCAGCGATTCGGGCACCGGCTCAGGTAATGCACCTGCTGTGAGTTTGGCACCACCGGATATGTTGATTTCGCTTGGCAGCGGATCAACGTTCCAGCTAATTGATGTCTCGAACGCTATTGCTGGCCAGACCGCAGCCAATATTTCGGTTGTTGCTACTGGAGGTATCAGCAGCACAGACGTGCAGGCTGCACTGCAGGAACTTGATACCGAGAAGTTAGGCGCTGCTAGCCCAACATTTACTGGGACGGTGTTGCTGGGTCAGAACGCTGTATTGGCATTTGAAGGTTCTGCTGATGATCAGCACGAACTAACGATTACTTGCACCAACCCAACTGCTGATCGCACGATCACATTCCCCAATGTGACCGGCAACGTTATTACTTCTGGCGATACCGGCACGGTTACCAGCGCAATGATCGCTGATGCCACGATCGTCAACGCTGACGTTAGTGCTACAGCTGAGATTGCAGTTAGCAAGCTTGCAAACGGCACAGCACGGCAACTGCTGCAAACCGATCCTGCTGGAACGGGCGTTGAATTTACAAGCAACGTTGATGTCCCTGGAACGTTGGACGTTACTGGTGTTGCGACGTTCGACAGCACATCAACCTTTGCGGGTAACGCTACGTTCAATGGCAGCCTGATCTTTGAGGGTGCAACGCCTGACGCGCATGAGCTGACGTTGAGTGTTGCTGATCCAGGTGCTGACGTTACGGTCACGATTCCTGCTTCGACAACAACGCTTGCTGGCCTTGCTGTTACTCAGAGCTTTACGAAGGCACAGCGTGGAACGCCTGTTGCCTTGACCGATGGGGCAACGATTGCTGTTGACATGAGTTTGGGCAACAACTTCAGCGTGACTCTTGCTGGCAACAGAACACTTGGCGATCCAACCAACGTGACGGCTGGTCAGTCTGGTGTGATTGTGGTTACGCAGGATGGAACGGGAAGCAGGACGCTTGCTTATGCGGGCACGAAGTATAAGTTTGCTGGTGGTACGGCACCAACGTTGACGACAACGGCTGCTGCGGTTGATGTATTGGCTTATTATTGCGAGAGCGCAACGCGCATCACGGTTACTTCGCTACTGAACGTTTCATGAGTATTCCTGGTGCTGCAAGTCCGCTGTTTCTAGCAACGACTGGAGCGGCGGGTGCTTTTGAAATTTCTAGGTCGCTTAGATTTAACAGCGGTGATTCTGCGTATTTAAATAGAACCCCAAGTGCTGCAGGTAATCTCAAGACGTGGACTTGGAGCGCATGGGTAAAAAGAAGTGGTCTTGGTGCTTCAACGACACTTTTTGAGAGCAGGTCAGGATCAAGTGATACGACAATGATGAAGCTATATTTTGATTCAAGTGACCAGCTTTGGGTCGTTAACTATAGTTATTTTCCACTAAAAACAACACAAGTATTTCGTGATACGAGTGCGTGGTACCATATCGTTTGGGTTTTAGACGTAACACAAAGTACATCTTCTAACAAAATGAAGTTGTATGTCAACGGAATAGAAATTACAAGCTTTGCTACTGACAGTAGAGGAGCACTGGGTACCAACGATCAAGCCATAAATCGTGCTCAGGGCCATTGGATAGGAGCACAACAAGGGACTGCAGATTATTTTAATGGATACTTAGCCGAGGTCAACTTCATTGACGGGCAGGCGCTTGCGCCGACTGACTTTGGCGAAACTGACGATAACGGGGTCTGGCAAGCTAAGGAATTTACTGGGACGTATGGATGGTTTAATAACAGTCGGGCGTGGAGTGATTCGTCAGTAACAACTTTTACTAATGCTTTTAGTTTAAGCTCATTCCCGCCATCTCTGCTATTTAATGGTAATATAACTGATGGTGTACCTTCAGCTGAAAGTGGTGACTTTGTTATCTCTTTCTCTACCGCAGTCACTGTTGCGTCTTCTGTATTAATATTGGTCACTGATGGAAGTGTTTCGTCTGTAACCTTTGATAGTAACTCTGCTAGTAATACATCTGGAGATAAGTGGGAAGCTTCTTTTTCAGGCACTTTCAGTACCATCACCATAGTTGGAAGCAATAACAGATATGTTAAAGCTATATATATTGACGGTAAACTCTTAATTGACTCCAGCGTATCCGTAGCAGACAATTCTTTTCGCCTGCCGTTTACAGACAACAGCGGTGCAACTGCAACAACTTTAGGGAAAGATACTTCCGGCAATGGGAACAACTTTACGCCGAATAACTTTAGTGCTGCAGCGCCTACTGCTAGCTATAGCTCAGCTCAGGGATCAAATATAACCACTACAGAAGCTGCTAAAGTTTTTGACACTGATGACTCAGATTATGGTGTTGCAACTGGCGACCTTATTGGGTTCGCCTATAGCGGTAATTCTGTTGAGATGAAGATTCAAAATATAGATACTACTCAAACCACTCTTAATTTCTATATTCAGCCTTTTGTAAGTGGCGGTGCTACTAATTCTGGAAGCTGGAGTAATCCTTCTGTAGGAACTGTAAATGCAAATGTTTGGAGTATTCCTGCAAATTCTACGGGAACTGCAACATTTACATTCCCATCTGGCTATGACGGCGTTGGAAGATTTTACCTGGGTGGCTGGTCTTCTTCGTTCCGTATGTATTCCATGAAGGCTGGACCCGCAGAGGGATCAGCTATCGACTCCCTAGTTGACACTCCAACCAACGGCGACACAGCAAGTGACAATGGAGCGGGTGGAGAAATCACGGGCAATTATGCGACGTTTAACCCTTTGAGAGACGATAGAAGTGGATATAATGAAGCACCAACAAATGGAAATTTAGAAACCAACCCTAGAGGAGATTTTGTAAGCACTATTCCAGTTAAAAGTGGTAAATACTATTGGGAAATAACTATCGACACGCAAGGGAGCCCCGGCCAAAGTTATATTGGTATTGTTGATCAAGACCAAATCAGCACAGGTGGCTCGCGTGGGTGGGGTACATCACAGATTGCTGCAATTAGAAACGTAGGTTCATTCTACGGAGACGGCAGCACTGGGACTGCAGTCACTTTTGCCGCTGGGGATATTTTGGGTTTTGCGTTAGACGCAGACAACAATAAATTATGGATCAGCAAAAACGGTACTTACGTCAATAGTGGAAACCCAGCAGGTGGGACTGGACATGCTTTTAGTGGGCTATCTTTTAGCGCGTATCTTTTTATAGTATCTGATTCTAATACTGGTAACAAATACATTTTAAACGCAGGCCAGCGAGCGTACAATACCGCCGCACCAACAGGGTTTAAAACTTGGTGTACGACGAACCTCCCGACCCCAACGATTGCGGATGGCAGTCTTTACTTTGATACGAAATTATATACAAGCACCGGTGCAGATTTATCCGTAACGGGATTACAATTTTCTCCAGATTTTGTATGGGTCAAAAATCGCCAAACCGCTAACAGACACGCTCAGTTTGATATTGTGCGTGGTCCAAATAAATACATAAGTTCTACTAGAACCAATGCTGAAATCACTACTTCAGGGTCTGGTTACGGCACAGGCACATTTAATTCGTTTGACGCAAATGGGTTTACGCTTGGAAATGATGTGGGCGCAAATGTTACCAACTACCCTTCTGGGGACGGACATGTGGCCTGGGCGTGGGACGGGGGGACATCGACGGTATCTAACACTGACGGCAGCATTACTTCCAATGTCAGAGCACAGCCAAGTGCTGGGTTCAGTATTGTGTCCTATACCGGCACAGGTTCAAGCGCAACAGTCGGGCATTCGCTTAATGTTGCTCCGGCTATTTATATTATTAAAAGCCGAAGTGCAAGCACTAACTGGCAAGTAAGTACAACTGCTATTGATGGAAGCCATGACTATTTAATTCTAAACAGTACGGGTGCAAAACAAGACAGTGGAAGAACGGCTCCAACTTCTTCTGTTTTTAGTACCGGTTCAGGATCTGACTTAAATGGTTCTGGTAGCACTTACATCGCCTACTGCTTCGCACCTGTCGAAGGGTATAGCGCAATGGGTAGTTACGAAGGTAATTCAAACGCAAATGGGCCATTTATTTACACCGGAATGCGCCCGAGTTGGATATTGGTAAAGAATGTAGACACTGGTGACAGCTCAGCTGACTGGTTTATTTACGACACTAAAAGAAGTGCTTTTAACGCTGTCGATGATCAGTTGTACCCAAACAGAAACATTGTTGAGGCTGCTTCAAGCACGCACGCTTTTGATATTCTGAGTAATGGTTTCAAGGTTAGAAGTTCATCAACGTCAGGGCTAAGTAATAAAAGTGGAGACACATACATTTATCTCGCATTTGCTTCTAACCCGTTCGCCAGCAATGGCGGGCTTGCTCGTTAAACTTCGTTCATCACCTGCATCCTCATGGGCTATCAAATCGGCGATCGTGCATTACCCCTAGACACACCATGGGAACATAACGACGTTCAATACCCTGCCAATTGGCTTCGATTAAGCAGTTCGGATGAGCGTGCAGCTCTTGGAATTTCGTGGGTTAATGATGCGGTTGCCTACAACCAAAAGTTTTATTGGGGTTACGACAGCGACGGCAACCTGATTCCCAAGACTTATACAGACTTACAAACCAATTGGGTTGCTCAAACAAAGCAGACAGCAAACTCGTTGCTTGCTCCTTCTGATTGGCGCGTCATCAAAGCCAAAGAACGTGGGACCACGATGAATGCTGGCTGGAAGACCTGGCGTCAAACCATTCGTACGGAATGCGCCACCAAGGTCACAGCAATTGAGAACTGCGCTTCTATTGGTGACGTTTCGCCTCATGCTGATTTAGCGCGTGTCCAAGCGTTAGCTGAATATGTGACTGGATCGGATTACCCTGCGTGGACTGCCGACCCAGACAACGTTTCCGAATGACCTTTCTTTTTGGTGCGCTAGCTGGGGTTGTACTGACAACCCTTGTCCTAGCCTTTGATCCAGACGACAACCTGTACGAGGATGAGCTTGACCACTAGACCTGACCCAATGATCCCTTGCAAACCAGGGGCTGAGGATCTTGAAGCAATGAACAATCGCATTGTCTGGTTAGACATGCTTTACAAGCTTGAAGGCCGCGACAAAGCAGACCATCCAAAGCGTGGTTTGTACACCGGGTTACATAAGCGTCATTTTTCAACGTTCCCTGGAAGGGATGAAAACTGATCCTGTAGATCACATTCAAAACCGTCCATTGACTGGGCCAGTTAATCTGGTGCTAGGAACTTCAACCCTTTCTAAAAATGATCAAGTCTCTTGTTCTTGGTGCAGCCGCTACGGCAGTTGCATTGGCACCAACGTCTGCCCTCGCTGGTCCTTACCTGAACCCAGAATTTAACGGCGCAACTGTTGGCGACGATTACTTGGGTGGTGCGTTGAACCTTGACGTTGGCTACGAAGGCGGCCAAGGCGCTTATTCTTGGTTCATCCAGGGTGGCCCTGCAATCCTGATGCCAAACGGTTCAGAAAACGAAGTTGAGTTTGCCGGTAAATTCGGTGGATCAGTGGAAGTTGCTGAAAACGTTAGTTTCTATGGAGAACTTAGCGGCGTAACTGGCGACGACTTCAGCTGGGGATCAAAGCTCGGGTTGAAGTACGCATTCTGAGCTAGTCTTTAAAAGAGCAACTGCAACCTTCCCTGGTCTCACACAGCAGGGGAGGTTTTTTCTTTGCAATTTGATCATGCAAAAGGTTTTTAATCTGCTTGGCGCTACAGCATTCCTGATGTCTGGAGCGATGGTTGCTGGGTCGGTTGTGCTTTACACGCGAATCCCATCAATCACGAAGCACTACATGGGTGAGCTTCAAACTGAGCTAACCAAGATCGTGACTGACATGGTTCCAGCAGTTGATGACGTGATGCCTGAACTGCCATCAGCTACAGGCCCAGCAATCGAAACGCCTAAGTTGCCGTTCTGATAAGTGCCGGAAATACCTGAGATTGGTGTGGGGCGTATTGGCGTTCCAGAAATACCAACTTGGAGAAGTATTCCGCCGCAAAGCATTCCGTC
>VMHT01203932.1_pt1 | contig 16478 bp, 20 predicted proteins | sample 4693611 | NCBI WGS metagenome assembly VMHT01 (sample SAMN12280063, study PRJNA550983) | marine metagenome | isolation source: seawater sampled from same location over 5 years 0.02-0.2 micron viral filtrate | place: USA: collected off the coast of southern California halfway between the port... ... | reverse complement strand
AGCAGTTCGTCTTCTTGGTATGGAAGAAAAAGTTCGTATCTATCAGGCATCCACTAGTGAACTATATGGTCTGGTTCAAGAGATTCCTCAAACAGAAACGACACCGTTCTATCCACGTTCTCCTTATGGTGTTGCAAAACTGTATGGATATTGGATTGTAAAGAATTATCGTGAATCATATGGAATGTATGCTTGTAGTGGTATTTTGTTTAATCATGAGTCACCAAGACGTGGTGAAACCTTTGTGACTCGTAAAATTACAAGAGCACTCAGAGCAATTTCTGAAGGTAAGCAAAAATGTTTATATCTTGGCAATCTTGATGCACTTCGTGATTGGGGTCATGCCAAAGATTATGTTGAAGCAATGTGGTTAATGCTTCAGCAAGAACAACCAGAAGACTTCGTTATTGCCACTGGAGAGCAATATTCAGTTCGTAGATTTGTTGAAAAGTGTGCGCCATATTTTGGTATGAACATCAGATGGGAGGGATCTGGTCTTGATGAAGTTGGTATCAATTCTGATGGAGAAACGGTTATCAGAGTTGACTCTAAATATTTCAGACCTGCTGAAGTCGAAACTTTATTAGGTGATGCCACCAAGGCAAAAGAAAAATTGGGTTGGGAACCTAAGATTTCTTTTAATCAATTAGTTCAGGACATGTGTATTCATGAGTGATATTAAATGGCCATTGATGAAAGATAATCTAACATTATCTGATCGAGTCAAAATGGCATCCTTTTGTTTATTCTCAAATAGATTTACTAATGGTCCAAAGGTTAGAAAGTTTGAATCTGAATGGAACAATTGGTTAGGATCTAAGTATTCTTTATATGTTTCATCTGGAAGCACTGCTAATTATCTTCTTCTTTCATCTATAAAAGAACTATATGGATTGAAGGATGGGGATAAGGTTTTAGTGCCTGCGGATACATGGGTAACAAATGTTGGACCAGTAATTCAATTGGGATTTACTCCCATTTTTTGTGACATTAATCTTCAAAACTTTAGTTTTTGTGAAGAGGATTTGGAATATATTGCAAAAAAACATCCTGATATAAAACTTATTTTTATCACACATCTCATAGGATATCCTGCAAATAGAGATAAGTATTCTAAACTTTTCCCTAATGCAATACTTTTAGATGATGTATGTGAGTCTCATGGATGTAAAGATTCTGATAGTGCAAAAGTAGGATCTGATTCTTTAGGTTCTACATTCAGTTTCTATTTTGGACATCACATATCAACAATTGAAGGTGGAATGATTTCTACTAATAATTATGACCTGTATGATCTGATGAGGATAAAAAGATCTCATGGATTGGCAAGGGAGTCTGAAAGATTTCAACAATATGTTGATAAGTATCCGCAAATATCTAAACAGTTTATGTTTGTAACTGATGGATATAACTTTAGAAATACAGAGTTATGTGCTGTACTGGGAATGTCTCAATTGAAAAGACTTGATAAGTATATTGAGAGGAGGAATGCAAACTATTCGAAGTTCATATCTCTCATAAAAAAATACTCAGAAAAGTTTGTAGTTCCAGAGTATCATGATGGCATAAGTAATTTTTGTTTCCCATTATTATGTAAAGATAAAAAGACTTCACATTTTTTGAAAAAAGAATTTGATGAAAATACTATTGAACACAGACCTATTATTGGTGGCAATCTTTTAAGACAACCATTTTTAAAAAATTATAATATTGATACTCAAAAAGAAAAACTAAATGTTGATTTTGTACACGATAATGGGGTTTATCTAGGTAATAATCATTTTATTGGAGATAAGGAAATTAAATTACTTGAATTTATCTTGGAGAAATTATGAATATTGAATCTAAAATTTATGTTGCTGGTAATACTGGACTTGTAGGGTCAGCAATTATTCGTATGCTTCATTGGAAAGGATATACTAATATTCTTTCATCACCATCTTCTCATTGGGATTTACGTCGTCAGGAAGATGTTGAAAGGTTTTTTCAAATCAATGAACCTGAGTACGTTTATCTTGCTGCTGCAAAGGTAGGTGGTATTGGTGCTAATAAGGATTATCCCGGACACTTCATCTATGATAATTTGATGATTCAATCAAATATTATTCATGCTGCTCGCAAATTTGGTGTTAAGAAACTTTTGTTTCTTGGTTCTTCCTGCATTTATCCAAAATTATGTGAACAACCTATTAGAGAAGAGTATTTAATGAGTGGTCTTCTTGAACCTAGTAATGATTCTTATGCTGTTGCAAAGATTGCTGGTATCAAGATGTGTCAGGCATATCATCAACAGTATGGATTTAATGCTATCTCTTTGATGCCTACAAATTTATATGGTCCAAATGATAATTTTGATTTAGAAAGTTCGCATGTTCTTCCTGCGATGATTGCAAAATATCATCATGCTACAACTGATGGTTATAGTGTTGATATGGGAGGTCCTTGGTGGCCAGATGTAGAACTATGGGGTGATGGTTCGGCAAGGAGAGAATTTCTTCATGTTGATGATCTTGCTGAAGCATGTTATACTTGTATGAGGGATTATAATGATCCTGATATTATCAATGTGGGAACCGGTGAAGATATTACAATCAAAGAACTTTCAAATATAATTTCTGGTATTGTGGAATATCCTGGTAAAACAACATGGGATACTTCTAAACCAAATGGAACACCAAGAAAACTTTTGGATGTAACTAAAATTAAATCTCTTGGATGGGAACCAAAGATTGATTTAAAAGAGGGTATTAAATCAACTTACGAATGGTATAAAGATCAATGAAATTTCTAACTTTCTTAAATTATGGATGCCATGATATTTGTCTGAATATGTTGAAGTCTGCTGAAAAAGTGGGCATTAATATGGATGACTTTATTATTGCTTGTATGGACGAGGAAGTTTATAGATCTTTAATTCTTGAAGGATATAAAGGTGCTTTTCTCTATATGAATAGTAACCTAAGAGAATACCAAGATTGGACTTTTGATAGTAATAGTGGATTTAGAAATGTAGTTCGACACAAATGGAAAATTATTAATCAAGTACATAAAGAACATCCCAACCTAATGTGGGTTGATACTGATATTGTATTTAAAGAAAATCCTGTAGAAATTCTTACTGGTCATGAAGAAGTATTATTTCAAACTGATGCTCCTGGGTCTACAATCTGCACTGGGTTTATGGTATTTAATGAGACTCCCGAATGTCGTCAATTGATAGAAGAGTGTGGTGCCGATGATTCTGATGATGATCAACTTATCATGAATCGTATTGGACTTACAAAGTATAATGATAATGTAGCACTACTATCTGAAGATTTGTTTCCTAACGGTAATGTATATTATCAGCAAGGTAAAAAAGAAAATGCTATGATTGTTCATAATAATTGGATGGTTGGTGTAGAAACCAAAATCAATAAGTTTAAGGAGGAAGGACTATGGTTTATTTGAAGGAAAATTATTTGAGACCAAAATCTCTTACACCAACATATCCTCCATATCATCAGGGAGAATATCTTGAGGAGTATTTTTATAGTCGTTATCAACAACTAAAAGATAAACCTGAAAGAGAATATATTGATATCTTCTGGTCAAATCTTTTTTGTAATCGTATCTGGGGTGGACAACCTTATCCAGATCTTCAAAACTTACTCTACGAAACTTTGAGTTCTGATGGATCTTACTTTACCATTTGTCAGCAGGATGATGGTCCCTTTGAAGATTTTCCTGAAGATACCATGATTTTCTGTGCAGGTGGTAATCGTAAGAAGGGAAATGTAATTCCCATTCCATTAGTGTGTTCTTCCATCCCTAACGTACCTCAAAGAGAGCACAAATACTTTGCTTCCTTTATTGGTTCTAATACTTATTGGGTAAGAACTGATATGGTAAAGGCATTCCGTGATAAAGATGATTGTCTTGTTAAAGCAGGAAACTGGGATATTAATGTTGGAGAAGAAAAGTTAAATAACTTCCTTGATGTTATGTCTACTTCTAAGTTTTCTCTATGTCCTAGAGGTTATGGAACTACAAGTTTTAGACTCTATGAGTCCTTTCAATTGAATACTGTTCCTGTTTATATTTCTGATGATCATGCACTTCCTTGGTCTGATGAATTGGATTGGGAAGAATTCTGTGTTATAATTGATGAGGACAATATTAGAAATACCTACGATATTTTGAAGAGTATTTCTGACGATACATACAATGAGATGTTAAAGAAGGGTAAGGAACTCTATCAAGATTACTTTTCACTTCAAGGTGTCTTTAATAATATTATCAAAAGGGTTAGATGAAAAAAGTTCTTTTGGTCTTTGGTTCTTATGCGGATCAAAGACAACAATTCTTTGATACCTATATGTCTCCAAGAAATCAGGAGTATGCAGATAAGCATGGATTTGAATATCTTGAATTGAAAGATAATCTCTATAAGTATCGTGGAAATTATACTTGGTTGAAGTTCACTATTCTTGAGCAGATGCTTGAGGAAGGATACGTAACTGACGGAGATATTGTTACTCATTTGGATGCTGATATGTGCATCGCAAATATTGATGAACTTTATCAGACAAACAAATCTTTTTCATATGCGATTGACTCTGGTAATACTCATTGTATGGGTAACTATTCTATCAAGATTAATGAATGGTCTAGGAAGTTAATCGATAACATTCTTTCGGAGGATAGATACAAGGGATTGAATGATGTCGTATCCAGGCATGAAAGGTTTGGATATGTTAATAGTTTCTGGCATGAGTTTAGAGAGCAAGCATCTTGGTATTCTCTTGCAGGTATCAAGAGACATTCTGATGAACCTTTTTGGAATCTACCGGACTATGGATGGCATTCTGATAAAACTGAATGGATTGAGTATTCTTTAGATGAACTTTATGAACATGTAGAGATTCTTCCCACAGCATGGAATGTTACGGAGATGGAAGGTGAATCTAATTGTCAATTCTTAATTAATAGGGTGGAGAAAGATAATGTGATTATTCGTCATTTTGCTGGTGGTCAAAAATGGAGAGAGGAGTGGTTCAATAAATGAAAACATTTATATGTCATTGGAATAAACTTGCCGAAAGAAAATCTCATCTTTTAGAAGTTTTAAGAGAAGAAAATATTATAGACTATGAATTTATGGAAGATTATAGTTCTGATAATTGGAATACTAATGAAATAGAAAAAAACTTTCCTAAAATCTTTGGCAAAAATCCTGAAGGAAGAAAATTAAAAAATTCAGAAATTTCTTTAGTTTTGAAGCATATTAAAATAATTAAGGAAGTTGCTGAAAAATATGATTATGCTTTAGTATTGGAAGATGATGTAATTCTTTGTGATGATTTTTTAGATGAATTTAAAAAATCTTTTGATCAACTCCCTGAAGACTGGGATATGGCATGGGTTGGAACTTGCTGCAATTTACATGCTACTCCTATAAAAGGTCAAAGAATAGCAAAGATAAAGGGATCTAGATGCACACATGCTTATCTTATAAGTAAATCTGGATCTAATAAAATATTAGAAGAATTAAAATATTGTGATAATGGTGCAGATTGGTATTATAATTATTTGATTGATAAATTTTCTCTGAATAATTATTGGTTTGAACCAGCACTTGCCATACAAAATGATCAGTTTCAAACAACAATACAAAATTAATTATGAAAATATCTTTTGCTGATTTCTGGCCAGGGTTTGATTATAATCATAACCTTATAACATTTTTATTCAAGGAATTATTTGAAGACATATCTGTTAGTAATCCTGAAGATTGTGATTGCTTAATCTATAATATTTTTGGACAATCACATAGATCATATAATGATTGTATAAAAATATTTTTTAATGGAGAGAGTTCTCCAAGACCAAACTTTAATGAATGTGATTATTCTATTACTAGTTTCTTTGACTCATATGATTCTAAAAACATTAGAATTCCTTTATGGATGTTTTATGTTGATTGGTTCAATACCGGAACATGGGGTAATCCTGGATGGTTGATACCTGTTGATTATTTTACTGAAGAAAATTCATTTGCCTTAAGAGAAAAAACTAAATTTTGTAGTACAGTTTTTAGTGTACCATATCAAAATAGAATTGATATGATAGATATGATCAATCAATATAAAGATGTTGATTGTTATGGAAAGTGTCACAAGATGCAGATTCCTCAAAACAATAGTCATGCCGGAGAACTTGAAAAGATGGAAGTAATCTCTGATTATAAGTTTTCTATTTGTTTTGAGAATGCTGCTCCTGGTGGATGGTATACTGAAAAACTATTACATGCGAAGATAGCAGGCAATATTCCAATTTATTATTCTGATACGGAATGTCATAGAGACTTCAATACAAAAGGTTTTTTAAATCTGAGTGATTATTCTGATATGGAATCTATGTTGGAGGATATTGTTAAAATAGATAATGATAATAACCTTTATCAATCTATTCTTAAAGAACCTTTATTTGAAAAGAAACCTACTTTGAATAATGTATTTGAACAAATGACTGGAGTTTTGACATGAAAATTGCTGCATGTTTTTCGGGTGTTACAAGAAATTTTGAGGATACTTATCCTTACTTTAAGAAAAATTTATTCGATCAATATGATACAGATGTTTTTATTTACGGATCACCCAACAAGTATGGGATGGATTATAATTTAGATAAACTTAACTCACTATATAATCCTCAAAAAGTTGTATTGAATGATCATACTTTTTATTCTGAGTTAGATGAACAATATAACTTTAAAGACCCTTTGGGAAAAATGTGGTATAATGCATTAGGTGCTGATAATCTAAGAAGAGAATATGAAATAGAAAATAAATTTGAATACGATTATGTTCTCAAAATGAGGTTTGATTATTTTTTCCTTAGAACATTGGAAGAAGTTGACATTGATTTGAATCAAATTAATGATGATTCGGTATCCATACCTTATAGATGGAATTTTTCTCAATTTCATCCAAAGGCAAAATGTGATATGTTTGCTATCGGAACCAATAACTCCATGACTAGATATTGTAATCTGTTCAATAATATTGATAAGTTTTTGTATTCAGTACCTAAAAATCACAGAGGATCTCCTCATGCAGAATCTTTATTAGGTGTTTATTTGGATAGTGTGGGATTGAATGTAATTCCTACAGAGTCTCCATTTGAATTTGAATATCCTGAAGAGATTGATATTGGATCTAATGATGTAGCATATAGAGCCAACTATAGAAAATTTGCATTTTAACTATGATAAAACTTTTAATTCTTGATGTTGATGGTGTCATGACTGATGGCATCAAATATTATGACCGTGAAGGAACAGTTAAACTTAAAACTTTTTGTGATAAAGATTGGACTGCAATTAAACGATTCCGTGCAATCGGAGTTAATGTTGTATTTTTGACTGGTGATCCATATAATGTCAGTATCCTTGAGAACAGAAACTTGCATGTTATTGCTAATCGTGGATCAGGTTTCCATAGTGATAAAGCAAACTATCTTGATGATATTCTGAAGCAATACAACTGCACAGAGAAAGATACTGCATACGTAGGTGACGATCTCTTTGATATTGGTATCATGAAGAAAGTGAGATATCCTGTTTGCATGTTAGATTCTCCAAGGATTGTCAAACAAACGGCAAAGGTTCTACCGGTCAGGGGTGGTGAAAATGTAATTATGACTCTTTTTGATACATTTGAAATAGATGGGTTGCTTCCCTGCTTCTCTTATGATAAAGTGATAGACAAGATCTATGAACTTGACTTGAAGGAAAAATTTTAATGAGGGACATTGCTCTTTACGGACATTTAACTATTGATACCATTACTGATGGTGATACTGAAAAGAAAACTCTAGGATCAATGGCAAATGTCTGGAAGGCATTACTTGAGATTGATCCAACAATTGATATTGGACTATCTCCCATTGATGTGGGACAGGCTCTTATCTATGTTGATAAACCTGCGGCAAAAAGATATTCGAAAGTAAATCTGAGTCTCGTTCAACATCCGGTCAAGATGATTGATTCTAAAATCAACCACTTAATTTACTTGAATGAAATGACTCGTCATGACTTCATTCCTGGTTTGGGTGGTATTATTACTGCTGATATTTGTCCAGGTAAAAGTATTAGCAATACTGTAAACAAAGATCTTCTAAACTATGTTGATTATTTGTTTATCTCTGATGAAGACATAGATTGTGATCTTTCATATCTTGCTTCTGTCACAAGAGGTTGGGTAATTCTTCATAGTGCATCTGGAAGTGTGGTGTCTAATGGAGAGAAAGAATTCTTTTACAAACTACCAGAAGATTTAATGTTGAAAGACGTAAATGTTCTTGGTGCTGGTGATATATTTGCCTCTTGCTTCTTATATAAATTATTAGGGAACGAGGGTGACATCCACGAGTGGATTGAATTTTCACATTTAACAACGACTGAAATTATTAAAATACAAAATGAAAAAATATAATCTATTGCTTCCAATTGCTGGAAAAGCTCAAAGGTTTTTGGATGCAGGATATACGATGCCAAAACCTTTGATTTTGGCAAATCATAAACATGTTATTGATTGGTCATTAGAATCGGTTGATTATAGTGAATGCAATCTAATTTTTATTGTTAGATTGGATCACATTTATAATTTTAGTATAGACAAAATTCTCAAACAAAAATTTGGAGATGACATTCAAATAGTTGTCTTAGACAAGATTACTAGAGGAGCACTCGAAACATGTGTTCTTGCTGAACAGTATATTGATAATGATATTCCTCTTTTAATTTATACACCAGATGTATACTTTGAACCACAGTTCAAACCAAATACAATTCCTGATGATTCTGAAGGATTTCTCCTAACCTTCTTAGCAAATAGTGCTGATCATAGTTATAGTCAATGTGACATTAATGGTAAAGTTTCTAGAGTTGTTGAGAAAGAAGTTATCTCGGAACATGCGAACGTTGGATTATATTATTTCAATAGTGGTAAAGAATTTTTGAAGTATGGTAGAGAAGTAATAGATGCAAATATGCTAGTCAAGAATGAATTTTACATTGCTCCAATGTATAATCTAATGATTCGTGATGGCAAGTATGTGACTTGTGCTGATACTGAAAAGATGCATGTTCTTGGAACACCATCCACATTAGAATTTTTTAGTGAAAGAGTTACAACAAAGTTTGGTACTAAACCAATTGCTCTTGCCTGCGATCATTCTGGATATGATCTCAAAGAAAAAACAAAAACTATTCTGGAGATGAAAGGTATTGAGTATACTGATGTTGGAACTTATGTTGATAAATCATGTGACTACTTTGATTATGTTTCACAAGCAATAGCATTAATTAAATCTAATGATTGTGACCATGCAATTTCTTTTTGTAGGTCTGGGCAAGGAGTAAATCTAGCAGCTAATAAATTTGATGGAATTCTTTCTGCTTTAATTTTTGATTCTTATACTGCAGAATACTCTGTTAAACATAATTGTGCCAATCATTTTTCCATTCCATCTAAGTACGTTGATGTAAAGACAATGGAACAGATTATAGATAAACTGTGCGTCACTACTTTTGATGGTGGAAGACATTTTACCAGACTTAAAAAATTTATATAATATGAAAGATTATACTATTGTAATACAAGGATTATTGGATCAATATTCTATTGATGGTATTTCAAATTATGAAAAATACGGTGATGTTTTAATATCTACTTGGGATTATACTGATACATCAAAAGTTCCAGAACATATTAAATGTGTAAAAGAGAATCAACCTAACAGAGATAATGCGACAGGGGTTTTTACTAATGTTTATTATGCAATATCCGGAATGCAAAATGCATTAGAAAACATAGAAACAAAATATGTTGTAAGAACTAGAGGTGATGAAGTTTATTTCAACTTAGATCCTCTTATAAAAAAATTCGAGGAGGATGATAATAAATTCGTTTGTGGAAATATTTTTGTTAGAAGTTGGAATGATCATCCTTTTCATATTGGTGATCATCTTTATGTCGCAAAAACCGATATTCTTAAAAGGGGTATTGATAAATTAAAAAGAATGTGGGAAAAACAAGATCCTTTGGAATCTTGGGGTGTGGAAGGCAAAGGTGGGGAAGATTGGGAACCATCCAATAATGGTGAGGGTGTGTTAGCAAGATCTTTTTTGTACGGAAGTGGTTTGGAAATAAAAAAATGGAGAAATAAAAATGAATTTCTAAAACACTTTGAAGTTGTAGATATTAATCTCACTGAAAAATTTATTGCTTCGTATCAAACAAATCCAAACGGACCAATAAAATATATTAATAATTTTAAAAATCCACACAATGTAAAGAATACGGAGGATATGTAATGTTTGTTACCGACAAAGATAAATTTATATTTTTTCATGTTCCAAAAGCAGCTGGAACTTCAATTCATGTTGCATTTAAAAATAAGTATGGACAAGAGGACGATCCTCTTCCACCCATACATCATGTTAGAGTAAAAGATTATTTGAAATATAATCCAGATAAGCAAAATTATTTTAAATTTTCTTTTGTTAGAAATCCCTTTGATAGATTAGTTTCGGGATATTGTGAGTTTACTCAAAATAGAATAAGTAATCAATCAGATAAACAATATTTACTAGACAATAATCTGATTGATGAAAAAACGGTCGAGGAATCTTTATGCATAAATCAAATTTTTAAATATGATGATAAAGAATATTCTTCATACCAAGAATATTGTGATAACGTTGTTATGACTGATGGATATCTTTTTATAAAGAAAGAGGAGAGTTTTGAATATTTTTGTGAAAATTTAGTTAGTTCTGGATGGATCAATGACATTCACTTTATGCCTCAGCATAAAATTTTGTGTGATGCTGAAGACAATCTTCTTGTAGATTTTGTTGGAAAATACGAAACATTATCTGATGATGTACAGAAGATAGTTGATAGGGTTGGAGGAAGTCTTGATATTGGACACTGGAGAGGAAGTAATCATGATAACTACAGAAAATATTATAATGATAAAACTATAAAAATAGTGGAAGAAATTTTCTCCAAAGATTTAAGAATGTTTAACTATTCATTTTAATTAGTATGAAAAAATGTATATTGTTGACTCATCTCTACATTGAAAGTGAAGGAATTGGTAGAGATCTAAAAATAGATCAAGCAAATTTTTGTGTAAAACATTTTAGAAAGAACAATCCCGATTCATACATTATTGTTACTGGTCATGGAGAAAGACCAAATGAACTGGATGACTTTTGTGATTATGTTGACTGGCAACCAGAAATAATACAGAGTGAAATTGGATATGGACATCCAGTTCTTGTTAACAGAGGAATTGATCATGCGATTGATATGAAATTTACTCATCTTTTAAAAATGAGATTGGATGGTATTAACATGCTTCCTGAAATTTTTGAATGGTGTCTCAATGAAATGGGAGATAAAAAATATCTCACAACACAAGCTACATCAAAAGATCGAATGGTATTATGTGATCTTTTCAATTTTGGTGAAATTGATTTTATGAAAAAATGCTGGAATCTTGAAAACTGGTATCCTTGCGGAGATGGATTAGAACCACATGCAAGGAACTTTTTTAATTTATGTCCTGAAGATAATTGGACAGATGCTCTAAAAAATAACTGTGCACTGAAAAATATACCATATTTAAAATGGATAGATTTTAGGGGAAATAATAACTGGCAATACCTAAAAGATAAGAAGCAAGATATGTTAGAAAATAACTTGGATGGGTATTTAAATTATCTTTGGGGATCTACAGAAGGATGGTTTGTGTGGGATGAGAACTTTAAGTTAATTAGATCTCAAGAATTTAATAGAGGAACATGGGCAACTGAGGAAAATATGATATGAAGATAATTGCTCATAGAGGAAATATTGAAGGTCCAAATTCATCAACAGAAAATTTTCCCGATCAAATAAATGACTGTATCAATAGGGGATATGATGTTGAAATTGATTTGCGAATCATAGATAATATTTTTTATCTTGGACATGACACTCCAGATCATATTGTAGAATTTGAGTGGTTGTTAAAAAATAAAAACAGATTATGGATTCATTGTAAGAACTTAGAATCTTTGAGATGCCTTTCTGATTTTGATCTCAATTTCTTCTGGCATCAATCTGATGATTATACTCTTACAAGTAAAGGGTATGTATGGACGTATCCTGGAAAAGATCTGATTTCAAAATCTGTTATTGTTATGCCAGAAAAGACATCATTTGACTTTTTACGATTGAAAGAGTATGATGTATACGGAGTATGTACTGATTATCCGACCAGGATATTATGAAAATAGCACTGTGTTTTTCTGGACAACCTAGATATTTGAAGGAATGTTATCCAGCAATCTACAAAAACTTGTTGGAAAAATATTCTCCAGATGTGTTTGTACATACTTGGTGGGATGAATCAATGCCTAATAAGAAGATGGATCTTCCATCTTCTTTGAGTTATAATAGAACTTACTTTTGGGAAGATAATTCAATTGATATTATAAAAAACTTTTATTCTCCAAAAGTTTTATTTCACGAAAAACAAATAGAGTTTGAAACATATTCTAATGTAGATTATATGTTATCAAGACCATCACATGTTCATAGTATGTTTTATTCATTGGAACAATCTAATAAAATAAAAACTGATTATGAGAAAGAAAATAATTTCATATATGATGCTGTAATTAGATGTAGATTTGATACTGTATTTCCTGTATTTGATATTGATTTTTATAATATTGATTTGGGGTATATTAATTGCTTTGTTATGGGGCATGGAGTTCCAAATGATCAGTTTGCAATATCCATATCAGAAAACATGAATGCATATTCTACTGTTTATAGTAGTCTTGATGAATATCAAAAATCTGGATTCACCAAATTCATCGGTGAAGAATTACTTACACATCACTTAAACACTAATGGATTGAACTGGAATAATTCAAAAATTGTTGATAAATTGGAGGTTAGTATTTTAATAAAATGAAAATAGCATTTCATGACAATTCCCTCTCTTTGAGAGGAACTACGGTCGCAATTTATGACTGGGCTTATTGGACAAGATATTATTTAAATATTGATCCAATCATCATGTATCCTTCTACCCATCCTGCTAATAATGCTGATGTTTTGAAAAAGTTTGAGAATGAGTTTCCAGTCTTCTCTTACAATAATAATAATGAAATAGATGATATTCTAACTAAAAATCAATGTGAATATTTTCTCATGGAGAAGGGAGGTGCTCCAGATGGAGTTATCTCTTCAGTCAGTAAGAATCTTGTCAATGCAATATCAGGAAACTGGACTTCTGACTGGGTTCATGGTGACATCTATGCTATGGGATCAAAGTGGTTATCAAAGATAACTGACTATAAAATTCCTTATGTTCCCTATATGGTATATCTTCCTGAGGTTGAGGAAGATATGAGAGAAGAATTATCTATTCCTAAAGAAGCACTGGTACTTGGTAGAAATGGTGGATGGGAAACTTTTGATCTGCCTTTTGCAAAACAAGCAATACAACAAGTTCTCACTGAAAGATCTGATATTTGGTTTGTTTTTCAGTTTACAGAACCTTTCATTGAGCACGAACGAGTGATTAATCTACCAGGAACTTCTGATATGAATACTAAAGTGAAGTTTATCAATACATGTGACGCTATGCTCCATGCTAGGTATATTGGAGAATCATTTGGTCTATCATGTGCAGAGTTTTCAATTAGAAATAAACCTGTGATTACTTATGAAAAATCTCCAGAAAGAAACCATATAGATACACTTGGAGAAAAAGGAATTTATTATGAAAATTATTCCGATATTCTTCATATCTTAAGAAATTTGGATAAGAAGGAAATAAATTCTTTAGAATGGAATTGCTATCAAGACTACACTCCAGAAAAAGTCTGCCAAAAATTTAAGGAAGTATACTTATGAATGTTGAAAATTATTTAACTGACTTGTCTAAAAGATTTACTCCTAATACGATACTAGACATTGGAGCACATCATGGAAATTTTTCTATATTTTGTAAAAATGTATGGAAAGATGTAGATTGTTTGATGTTGGAGGGAAATGAAAATTGTGATAAGTATCTAGAAAATCTACCATTTTCTCATTGTATTGTTCTTTTGAGTGATTCTAATAAAGAAGTTACTCTACATTTGAATCCAAAAAATCCTACGTGCACAGGAACATCTTACTTAAGAGAAAATACGAAGTACTATGATAATAGTATAAAAGTCAAGAAGCAAACATACACACTGGATGAAGTCACTGAGGAAGTTGGAAAAAGTTTTGATCTAATTAAAATAGATACTCAAGGATCCGAATTAGATATTATTAGAGGTGGGTTGAATACTATTCAAAAATCTTCTTATGTAATAATGGAAGTTTCAATCTTACAATATAATGAAGGATCCCCTTTATTTGATGAAGTGATTGAATATATGAATAGTATTGGATTTGTCAATTATGAAATTATTGGTGAAAACATTTGGATGGATGAAGACACTGATAGTTTAAAGAAGGGTGATGTGTTTCAAGTTGATGTTATTTTTTCTAGAGGAGATTTATGAAATCATTAGTAACGGGTGGGGCAGGATTTATCGGGTCTCACATTGTAGACAAACTTCTTGAAATGGGTCATGAAGTTGTTTGCTATGATAATGAAAGTGCAGAATCCAACGAAGAGTTTTATAGAAATCCTAAAGCTTACAACATAAAAGGTGATATTAGAGACTACCAGTTATTGAAAAACTCCATGACTGGTGTTGATTATGTGTTTCATCTTGCTGCAGAATCTAGAATTCAACCTGCTATTTTGAATCCTATTGAGGCAGTTAGTGTAAACTGTGTGGGTACGGTTACTGTTCTTCAGTGTGCCCGTGAGGCAGGTGTAAAGAAAGTAATCTATTCCTCTACTTCATCGGGTTATGGATTTAATGAACCACCTAATGATGAACTTCAGAGTGATGATTGTCTGAATCCTTATTCAGTATCTAAAGTTGCTGGTGAGAAATTGTGTTCCATGTATACAAATCTTTTTGGACTTAAAACAATTGCTTTTAGATACTTCAATGTGTATGGGGAAAGACAACCTCTAAAGGGTCAGTATGCTCCTGTAATAGGTATCTTCTTACGTCAACGTGATGAAGGAGAACCACTCACGATTGTTGGTGATGGAGAGCAAAGTAGAGACTTTACGCATGTATCTGATGTTGTATCTGCTAATATTCTTGCTGCAACGAAAGACGTTCATGATATGAACTATGGTCAACTTTATAATGTTGGTAATGGCATTAACTACTCTATTAATGAAATTGCCGATGCAATTTCTGATAACCAAGTAAATATTCCACCAAGAATCGGGGAGTCAAGAGTTACTCTTGCATATAATGAAAAGTTAAAAAGAACCTTTGGATGGGAACCAAAAGTAAAACTAATGGATTGGATTTCTGAACAATGAATCTTATTATAGAATATTTTAACTCTCGTAATCACATGAGAAATGGGGAGTATCTGTATTGTCTTCATCAAAATCTTGCCAATGATTTAATTGATAATGTCTATCTTTTCATGGAAGATGATGCTGAACTAAATTTTGACTCTCCTAAAATTCATAGAATAGTGAAAAAAGACAGACCATCATATAAAGATCTTTTTGAATTTTGTAATGAGAATCTAAAAGATCAAATCTGTGTAGTTGCAAATGCAGATATTATTTTTGATGATACTCTTCGATTTTTCAAGAGTCTTGATATGACAAAACAATTTTATGCGTTGAGTAGATGGGAGATATCTACTAAGGATGGTAAGAACTGGGAAATAGAACCATACGAAAATTCAGCGTCACAAGATTCTTGGATTTTTAAGACACCCGTGATAACTTCTGATAGTATGAATTATACTATGGGCAAACCTGGATGTGATAATAAAATTACATATCATATGAGAGAACTTGGATATACCTGTCGTAATCCAGGTAAAAAAGTTGTCACTATTCATTTCCATCCCACCAACTTTAGGACTTATGATTTCAATGCTGATAGGGTTCCTGGTCCGTATTTACTTGTAGCTCCTGTGGATAATTTTACCGGTGATCCTGTTCATGTTGATGTTGATGGGTTTGATCAAGAAGGAAGAGCATACGTAATTAAAAAAGAGTAAAAATGAATACAAAAGAACACTTGACAAGATCGTTACATTACTATATAATTATGTAACAGTTCTTTACAAAAGACAATGACCGTAACAACTAATGATCGTGGACAACAAAATCTGTTCGCCAAAGAACCTCAGATGTATGTTTCTCAGACTGATGCTGAGCGTTATGGATATGAGTCATATGCCGAAAGGGCGGAGAAATTGAATGGACGCACTGCTATGCTTGGATTTGTTGCTGCTGTTATCTCTTATGCTACTTCCGGTAGTGTATTTTTCTTTGGT
>VMHT01027982.1_pt1 | contig 16478 bp, 21 predicted proteins | sample 4693611 | NCBI WGS metagenome assembly VMHT01 (sample SAMN12280063, study PRJNA550983) | marine metagenome | isolation source: seawater sampled from same location over 5 years 0.02-0.2 micron viral filtrate | place: USA: collected off the coast of southern California halfway between the port... ... | reverse complement strand
TACTCTAAGGGTGGCATGACTAAGAAGATGGGTTACAACAAGGGTGGCTACGCCAAGTGCGGTGCATCTTATAAGGGTTAAGCATGGCTAAGTCTCCTACACCTACCAATAAAAAGTTGTATGCTACTGTTCGTGCTGCGGCTAAGAAGAAGTTTAAAGTATGGCCTAGTGCGTATGCATCATCTTGGCTTGTAAAGGAATACAAGAGAAGAGGGGGTAAGTACAGTGGCTCGAAAGCAAACAAAGTCAGCAAAAAAGCCTAAAAAGGGTGGCTTAGGTAAATGGCATGGCGAGAAGTGGGTAGACGTTAAGACAGGTAAGCCTTGTGGACGTAAATCCGCTTCTAAGTCTAAACGTCCCTACCCTGCTTGTAGGCCAAAAGCTGTAGCAGGTAAGATAACTAAGAAAGAAGCGGCTAAGAAGACTAGCTCTAAAAAAGTAAAATGGTCTACTACAGCGTCTGGTAGAAAGAGGAAAGCATAATGGCTATACCTGAACGGGTCAAAACTAAAATGAAGAGCGCTGGGTTAAAAGGCGTTAATAAACCTCAACGGTTAAACGACGATAGTGGTAAATCCCATCACGTAATGGCTTCTGAGGGTGGTAAGTACAAGTATATTAAGTTTGGTGAGAAGGGTGCAAGCACTGCAGGTAAGCCTAAGTCAGGTGAATCTGATAGAATGAAGAAGAAACGTGCTTCATTTAAGGCTAGACACGCTAAGAACATCAAAAAAGGTAAGATGAGTGCAGCTTACTGGGCAAATAAGGTAAAGTGGTAGCATGTCGTTAAACAATTTAGGTAAACCTGCACGTATGAAGTCTGTTTATGGACACAATACAGGTACAACTGTAGAAGATGTGTATGTATGTCCTGCTAATTGTACTGCTGAAGTAACGTTTATACACGTTGTTAATGGTGCTACTAGCGGAAGTAACACTGTTTCAGTACAATGGTATGTTGCTTCAGCTAATTATACGTCTCATTTCTTAAGCGCTAAGGCTATTACCCATAGTGACTACATATCTTTCCCTAATATAGACTTAATACTGCAACCTGGAGACAAAATACAGGTATTACCGTCCAGCGCTGGGCATATTGATACAATATTAACAGTAACAGAGACGTTTGTACCTGTAGGGTAAATAGTTATGCCAAGAACATAACGGGTATGCAGAATTATCTGTATAAGATCAACTACATATCAGTATAACTGTGTGCGTAAAGGCTACAATGGGTAGTCTTAAACGTATAAAGGTATACAAATTATGTTTAAATCAATATTTTCAGCTATTTCTGGCGTAAACAAATCAATTATTAAGTCTCGACAAGCTAGTGCAGACTTATACTTACTAAACCACCTAACAGACAGAGAACTAAGGGATATAGGCATTACTCGTGGTGATATCTTACATAGGTACTATAACAAAGACTAAGATACTGCTTGCATTTGTATTTTTGCTAAGTATAACTACTGCTTGTAGTACTCAATCATTAGTAATGCCTCTCTCTTGTCCTCCTGATAATAAGAAATGTCAACGGAATTTAGATGCACAAACATTATCTCTCATCGGTCAAGAAGCTGCAGCACTACAACTTATGTGTATGGACTCTGATCTTACAGATGTTCTTGGCGACAAGTGTACAAAGTAATGATGTAACTGGTGATTTTAGTAATAACTATCAAGACTCAAACGTAGATAGCAATAACACTTCTACAAATGAGACTAATAATTACAATGCAACGGGAGCTGGTGAAAAAGCTCCTGTTATGTCCAGTATAGCACCTACAGTTATGGGTGGTGGTGGAAACGATTCCTGTTTAATGCCTACGACGATGGGCTTTCAGGTAAGTTTGTTTGGTTTATCTCAGGGTGCAATGGTACAAGATGCATACTGTAATAGACGTAAGAACGCTAGACTTTTAGGGACTCCACAACAGATAGGGGGTCTTGGTTTACAAGTTTCTGGGATATCTACAATCTGTGGTGATCCAGATGTTTTTAAGGCCATGATTTTAGCTAGTACGCCCTGCCCTATCATGGATGTTTTAACTGGCAAGCTACTGATGGGTAAGGATGCAGTAGATAAATATAGAGAAAATCCTCAAGCGTTTATCGTGGGGTATGAAGAAGACAAAGAGTTTTGGGACAGTCTATTAAGAATTGGAGAGGATTTAACAGATGAAATCAATGAAGCAAAAGTTGCTAACAACAGCAGGGACACTCGCTCTATTAGTGAACGGTTCAGGTCTACTCGCAGAGTCACCTCCACCACCCGACTACAATCAGACGGGGGATCAGAAGATACAGTCACTGATTAATTCTATTAATGTAATAGACAATCGGTTACAACTATCTTTGAACTTAGGTATTGGTGCAGTAGGTTATGCTGAAGTTGGTGGTGTTATTGTTGATGGAGCATTAGACGGTGCTAAAGTAACTTCGGCAATGCTAGGCGCTTACTTAGATGCTAAGAGTAAAGTTATGAACCATGACTATGCTACAGCAGAAAATGCGAATCAGTTGTTTGTACAAGAACATACTGCGGCTATGAATAACTTAGTTGCGGCGGTTGATGTACTCGGTGATGCTACATCTGTATTAATGACGGCTACATCCGTTGCTGACACTGCTGCAGAAGCAGATACGAAGCCAGAACAAGTTGCATTACAAGAGATGATGGCTACAGATGAATATAGCCTTGACGCTTCTGAAGTTGACGACTATAATAACGCACTTGATGCAGTAGCAGAGTACGCTCAACAAGCAGGTGCTTTCATGGCTGCAGCTAACAACACGGAGTTGACTACAAGTATAGATAATTATACGGCGGCTAATAACATAATGGTTGGAACATACACAGCCATCACTTACACGCAGGACATAGATCAGTTTGTAATAGCTTGGGATGAATCAAGTTTTGGTACTGGTTGGTCTGGTTATCTTACTAACGATATGAAAGATGCAGACGATGTATATGGCGCAGGAGCTTACATCATGCAACACGGGTCAGCTTCCTCTAACATGTAGGAAATATTATGATAGAAGATGCAGAAGTTAAAGTTGGTGGGTTTACTTTTAAAGGGTGGTACATAGCTGCTGCCCTGCCAATACTAGGATCTCTTAGTGGCGGTATATACTACGGATATGACACACTACAAAGGTTCTATGCTGTAGAATCAGGTATTGAGACAGTAGTAGAAGCTTCAGGTAAGTTTAACTCTAAGTCTAACGAACTAAGTACACGCATTCAAACAGTTGAATCTAGTCTGAATGTAGATATACAAAGTGTACACGCAGACTTAACAGTTAAATCACAGGATATGGAAGCTGATCTTAGCTCTCGTATTCAAGCAATAGAACAGGCGGTAGCAGACAATGACGTTAGAGGTCTTAACACAAGGTTGTCAACGATTAGCACACAGATGCAAACAATCTTGGAGCAACAGAAAGAGTTGCTTGACTTACGTAGTCAAGTTGAGAGATCTACTGGGATCACTGATAGTCTGGGTGATAAGCTTAACGAATACCAAACTGAAATAGATGATATATGGAAAGCATATGATTCTCTTGTGGACAACCCACTATAAGGAAAGCCAATGGCACGTAATTTAACCCCAAACCAACAAAAGTTTCTCGAAGTCTTGTTTGACGAGGCAGGTGGAGACGTGGTTTCAGCAAAAAAGATAGCAGGATACAGTGAAAATACACCTACGAGACTTATTGTCGAATCTCTCAAAGATGAAATTGCCGAAGCTACCAGAACGTACTTCTCTAGGACTGCGCCAAAAGCTGCAATGGCTATGGTCAATGCTTTGTCTGATCCTACGGAGCTTGGTATCAAAGATAAAATGGCTGCTGCAAAAGATCTACTTGATCGTGCAGGGCTTGGTAAAGTGGAAAAAGTAGATGTATCATCTTCTGGTGGGGGTATATTCTACCTTCCACCTAAAGAGGGTAAGAACGAGTAGCCTTGTCTGAATACGATTATGACAGGGACTTCGGTTTCTGGGAGTTACCTAAACCTAAAAAGAATGATAAGGTTTGGCATCCAGTAGTTAGAGTAGCGGCTCGTGTTGTACCCTTTGGTTATGAGATTGATCCAGACAACGAAAAACTGTTTCAACCTATACCACACGAACTTGAAGCATTAATACTTGCCAAGAAACACTTAAGGCAGTATAGTTACAGGGAAGTAGCGAATTGGTTAACAACACAAACTGGTCGTTCTATCTCCCATGTAGGTCTAAAGAAGAGAATAGCCATTGAGCGAAGACGTAAAAAAGCAGCTAATATTAAACGCAAGCTTGCCAAAAGGCTCGAAGAAACCCTTGCGGAAATCGAAAAGCTCGAAAAAGGTGTCACAGGCTACTACACCACCAGAGAAGATACAGACTAGCCCAGCGCAGGTTAAAGCTGAACCATACAACATAGAAGAAGCTCAAGACGTTGTATTCAAGCCTAACCCTGGACCTCAGTCAGAGTTTCTATCTGCTTCAGAACGTGAAGTACTATATGGCGGCTCAGCAGGTGGAGGTAAGAGTTATGCCATGCTTGCAGACCCTCTTCACGGGCTAAATGACCCTAACTTTAGTGGTCTACTTGTACGTCATACTACAGAGGAACTAAGAGAGTTAATACAAAAGTCACAGGAGTTATACCCTCGTGCAATACCTGGGATTAAATGGTCAGAGCGTAAGTCTCAGTGGACTTCTCCTCAAGGTGGTAGACTGTGGATGTCTTATCTGGATAAAGATACCGATGTTACACGCTACCAAGGTCAGGCTTTTAACTGGATTGGATTCGACGAACTTACACAGTGGTCTAGTCCTTACGCTTGGGACTATATGAGATCACGTTTAAGATCTGCACACTCTAACAAGCTTGGTTTGTATATGCGTGGAACGACAAACCCAGGTGGTAGTGGACACTCTTGGGTTAAGAAGATGTTTATTGATCCTGCTCCTGCTAATAAGTCTTACTGGGCTACTAACGTAGAGACAGGTGAGACTATAAGATACCCTGCAGGACACAGTAAAGCAGGTCAACCCTTGTTTAAGAGACGCTTTATTCCTGCTAGTCTGTTTGACAATCCATACTTAGCTGAGAGTGGTGACTACGAAGCGATGCTTCTCTCATTACCTGAGCATCAGAGAAAGCAGTTACTAGAAGGTAATTGGGACGTAAACGAAGGTGCAGCCTTCCCTGAGTTTAATAGAGCTATACACGTTGTTGACGATTTCCAAATCCCTTCTAGCTGGACAAAATTTCGAGCTTGTGACTACGGTTATGGTAGCTACACGGGAGTTATTTGGTTCGCTGTTGCCCCTGATGAACAGCTCATTGTCTACAGGGAACTCTATTGTTCTAAAGTTACAGCTTCTGATTTAGCTGATATGGTAATGGATGCAGAGTCTGGCGATGGTACAATACGTTATGGAGTATTAGACTCTTCACTATGGCACAACAGGGGTGATACAGGTCCATCTCTAGCAGAGCAAATGAACCAGAAGGGTTGTAGATGGAGGCCATCAGATAGGTCAAGAGGTTCTCGTGTTTCAGGTAAGAACGAAATACACAGAAGGTTACAGGTAGATGAGTTTACAGAAAAGCCAAGAATTGTGTTTATGGCTTCATGTACAAACACAATAACACAATTACCTGCACTGCCTTTGGATAAGCGTAACCCAGAGGATGTAGATACTCACGCAGAAGACCACCTATACGATGCATTACGTTATGGAATCATGACAAGACCTCGTAGCTCTATATGGGACTTTGACCCAGCAAAACAACGAAGTGGCTTTCAAGCTGCAGATAACAAGTTTGGATACTAAATATGGATGAACTATCTTACGAAACAGATGAAGTAACAGCAGCTCAGGATGGCAAAGAGAGTATCTTTGATTCTAAGCCTGATGTAGTAGCTTTCGTAGAGGAACGGTTTAGTCGTTCTGAAGATGCAAGACAAGGCGATGAAGAGCGTTGGTTAAGAGCCTATCGTAACTACAGAGGTTTATACAGCCCTGACGTACAATTTACAGACACAGAAAAGTCTCGTGTGTTTGTTAAGGTTACAAAGACTAAAACTCTAGCGGCATACGGTCAGATAGTTGACGTATTGTTTGGTAACAACAAGTTTCCACTTACAGTAGATCCATCTGTTTTACCTGATGGTGTTGCAGAGTCTGTACATATAGACATGAATCCAAATGCTAATCAAGCAGGAGATGCTTTACGATCTGTTACTCAGGAAAAGCCTTCTACGCCTTATTTAATAGATGGAGACACAAAGTTAAAACCTGGAGAAACTCTTAGTGATTTACGAAGCAGACTAGGGCCTCTAAAAGATAAACTTGAAAGTGTGTCTGATAAAATAGTAGAAGGCGATGGTACTACGCCTAGCACTGTTACTTTTCATCCTGCATTAATAGCAGCTAAAAAGATGGAAAAGAAAATACATGATCAACTTGTAGAGTCAGGAGCATCTATACACTTAAGATCTATGGCCTTTGAACAGTCCTTACTTGGTACTGGTGTAATGAAAGGTCCATTCGCTGTAGATAAAGAGTATGCTAACTGGAATGAGCAAGGTGAGTATGACCCTCTTGTTAAGACTGTTCCTGAGTGTAATCATGTAAGTGTTTGGAACTTCTATCCAGATCCTGAAGCCTCTAGTATGGAAGATGCTGAGTATGTTGTAGAAAGACATAAGATGTCTCGTACACAGTTGCGTCAACTTAAGACACGTCCTTACTTTATGAAGGATGCTATACAGGAATCTATACGTAAGGGTGCTGATTACGTACAGAAACACTGGGAAATGGCAATGCAAGACGATGAAACCCAAGCTGATACAGAGCGTTGGGAAGTATTAGAGTTTTGGGGTTTCGTTGATGTAGAGCATTTAGAAGATAACGGTGTAAATATTCCTAGTGAATATAAAGACTTAGATGAATTAAACTGTAATATCTGGGTTTGTAACGGTGAAGTATTACGTTTCGTACTTAATCCATTCAAGCCTACAAACATTCCGTATTATGCTGTGCCTTTTGAACATAACCCATACAGCTTCTTTGGTATAGGCATTGCTGAGAATATGGATGATACACAGACACTGATGAATGGCTTTATGCGTATGGCTATTGACAATGCTGCATTATCTGGTAATCTTATCATTGAGATAGACGAAACTAACTTAGTACCTGGTCAAGACATGTCTGTGTACCCTGGAAAAACGTTTAGAAGACAGGGCGGCGCACCAGGACAGGCCATCTTCGGCACAAAGTTCCCTAACGTAGCACAAGAAAACATGCAGTTATTTGATAAAGCTAGAGTTTTAGCAGATGAAAGTACTGGCTTCCCAAGTTTTGCGCATGGTCAAACAGGAGTATCAGGCGTTGGGCGTACTGCAAGTGGTATATCTATGCTTATGTCTGCTGCTAATGGTTCTATACGTACAGTAGTTAAGAACGTAGACGATTATCTTATAAGACCGTTAGGTAAAGCTTTCTTTGCATTCAACATGCAGTTTGACTTTGATGAGTCTATTCGAGGCGATTTAGAAGTAAGAGCATCAGGTACAGAGAGCCTAATGGCTAACGAAGTAAGATCCCAGCGCTTAATGCAGTTCTTACAGGTAGCACAAAACCCAACACTAGCACCCTTTGCTAAGATGGATTATGTAATACGTGAAATTGCTAAGTCTATGGATCTTGATCCTGACAAGGTTACTAATTCAATGGCGGATGCAGCAATACAAGCAGAAATACTAAAAGGCTTCCAAGCCCCAACGCCACCTCCTGAAGCTCCTCAAGGTGTTCCTGCACCACAAGGTGCTGAACAGCCTCCACAATCCCCACAGAAGCCTATGGGAGGTGTACAGGATACTTCAGGTTCTGGCGGAGGTCAAATAGGTACAGGTACTGCTCCTTTACCAGGCGAACAAGGATTTACGGGTAATGTCGCTTAAGACACTAATAAATGATAAACCTGCATGGGATGCATTCTTAGAAGAGATGGATGTACTCATAGCTAAAGAACATAAAAGTATGGAAAGCATATCTGATACTGCAGAGATCTACAGACATCAGGGTGCTATTCGTACACTTAGACAACTAAAATACATGAGGGATCGTATTAATGGCACTAAATGATGAAACAGAAGCAGTATTCAAATCTGTACGAGGTCAAGAAGTAGATCCTGTATCAGGTAATGAAGTACCACTAGGTGCTGAACCAGAAGAGGTTCGAGACGATATAGATGCTAAACTAAGTGAAGGAGAGTATGTTGTACCTGCAGATGTTGTTAAGTATTATGGTGTTAAGTTTTTTGAGGATCTACGTATACAAGCAAAAATAGGCTTTAGCCAAATGGAAGCTAATGGTCGTATAGGTGGAGAACCTGTTGTAGAAGAACTACCTTTTGATGTTTCAGAATTACAGATGCAAGATGATCAAGAGCCTATGATGAACAGAGGTGGTTACATGTCTGGTTATGCGGATGGTGGTTCTGTAAATTCAGGCTTTGAAGTACGAGAATATGAAGATGCAAATGGTAATATTATCTATATACAATTTATGAATGGGCAACAACTTACACAAGTACCTGATGGATATTCACCTAAAGGAGAAGCTACAGCAACTACTGCAACTACACCGCAGGTTGCTACAAGCACCTCTAGTAAAAGAAGAAATAAAAATAAAGCTCCAATAGTTACTGCTGAATACGTAGATTGGATGGAAGCTCCTGTAGAAGACTTTGAAAAAGTTGTAGATACACTTAAAGATCCTATAGGTAATGCATTTACTTCTGCTTTTGATATACTTGCAACAGGTACACCTTTAGGTTTTGTTAAGGGTTTAGGCATGAAGAGCCAAAATAAGCAAATGCTTAAAGGTATTGATGCTCAATTAAATAATCCATTTATATCAGAAGATCAAAGAGATAGACTAGAAGCTGTTCAGGCTGAATTATGGGATGGTAAGTTACAGTCAGGTCTATTTAATAGGCTAGGCTTTAAAGATGGAGAACAAGGTAAGGGTTCAACTTTTGGTCTAGGAACAAGTATATATGAACGTATGGGTGTTATAGACCCTGAAACGGGTAAGCCTTACGTAAATACAAGTAGAACACCTGAAGAACAACAAGGTTTTTTAACTAGGTTCTTTAATCCTAAAAATATAGGAGGAAGGCAAAGAGGTAAACTTGTAGATACATCTGGTTCAGGTGCAGGTAAAATTAAGTTTACAGCAAATGAATTAGCGGCTTGGGAAAAGGTTTCTAATACATTAGCAGAAAGAGATCCTAAAGATAATACTAGGGTTAACTTCCAAGGATCAGGCGGTAGAATTTACAATAAAAATCAAAGAGAGGATGATGCACAAAGGGGTGAAAAGTATAAAATAGAAGGTACAAATGCTTACGCTTATAGAACTACTAAAAATAAACCTAAAATTAAGCAGGTAGATAATACACCTAAGCCACCAAGCAATAATAATAGAGATAGTAACAAACCTGACTATAGTCCTGGCGCAATAAAAACATCATCTATACCTAGATCTAAAAATGGTAAAGAAACTTATGATTCTAAAATTAGACGAGGTGGTGGCTTCTCTAAGGGTGGATTAGCAAGTAAACCTAAAAAGAAATAAACAATAACGACAATACCATATAAATATAAGGATACTCGGCACTTGTGCTGACCCCAACATAAGGAACTAAATATGTCACAACTAACTGAAGAGACAATGCACTCGTATACACATAAGCGTAACGAGGCTAAGATTAAAGAAGCTGAAGCAGAGCTAGAAGCATTACTGAAAGGTGATGTAGCTGAAGAGGCTAGTGATGAAACCCCTGAAGAAGAACCCAATGGCGAAGGATCTGAGACAACCGAAGTATCGGATGCAAGTGATACCAAACAAGAAGAAGCCAAAGAGGAAACCAAAGCATCGGAAGATGATGCAGAGTTAAGTGCTGAAGAGAAGAGCTTCAAGAAACGCTATGGTGATATACAAAGACACATGGCTGAAACAGAGAAGAAGCAAGCAGCACAGATAAAACGCTTAGAAGATCAACTAGAAAAAGCAGCAAAGAATGAGCTTGTACTACCAAAGTCTAAAGAAGAGATAGACGCATGGTCAAGTAAGCACCCAGATGTAGCAGGTATAGTTGAAGCAATAGCTGAACAAAAAGCTAACGAAAGAGCTTTAGAGCTAGATCAGAGACTACAAGAGATTGAAGAGTTACGCTCTACAGCTAAAAGAGAAAAAGCTGAAGCACAACTTGTAGCCATACATCCTGACTTTGAAGCTATAAGAGCAGACGATGAGTTTCATGCTTGGGTAGATACTCAACCTAAAGTTTATCAGGATGCTTTGTATGAAAACTCTGAAGACGTTAAGTCTGTAGCCCGTGTTATAGATATGTATAAACTAGACAAGGGTATCAAAACTAAGAAGCCCAGCGCAGACAAAGGCGCAGCATCTTCAGTCAAAGCTCGTGGACGTACTGTTGTAGACGCAGAAGAGTCTAGCAAGATGCTAAGCGAGTCAATGATTAACAAGATGTCCCTCAAAGAATATGAGGAACGTCAAGACGAAATCATGAGTGCAATGCGCTCTGGTAAGTTTATCTACGATATGTCCTAATAAACACTTGACACTAAGGCATTAATAGATAAAACTATAGTATGTGCAGTGCTAGGTATCAACTACCTGCACATGCTTTAACTTTAAGCACTAACCACTAATAGAACTACCCGATAAAGTATAGACCCTTTACTGCTTGACCGCAAATCTAGCAATAGAGATACTCTAGAAAAGTATTGGCCTCTTGTGTGGATATGATGTTTTACTTCCCCCAACTGTCATATCTATAGGAGAAATTATTATGGCATTTACAAAGGCATCAGGTTACACCAACCTGAACAACGGAAACTTCTCATCTGAGATCTTTTCAAAACAAGCACAGTTAGCATTTAGAAAATCTGCTGTTATTTCTGCAATCACAAACTCTGACTATTTTGGTGAGATTTCTGGGCAAGGCGACTCAGTGCGCATTCTTAAAGAACCAGATATCACTGTTAATTCTTTAGCTCGTGGTACTGCAGTTGCAACACAAGATTTAGTTGACGCTGACTTCAAACTAACTATCGACAAAGCAAACTACTTTGCATTCAAATTGGATGATATTGAAGAGGCTCATTCACACGTAGACTTCATGCGTCTATCTACAGACCGTGCAGCATACAAAATGGCTGACTCAATGGATACAGATGTATTGCGTTACTTGTCAGGTTATACAGCTGCTTCAGCTGCAAACACAACTGTAAATGGTACTAAAGCAAATGCCGCTGCAGGATCAGACGAACTATTAGCTGCAAACAAGTTGAAAAAGGGTGACTTCGGTAACATCACAACTTCATCTGCAGGTGATCACTCGATCCCATTAGCTCCACGCTTAACAGGTGCAACTGCTGTGTCTGCATCAACTGCAACACCATTACAAGTACTAGCACGTATGTCTCGTACAATGGATGTAGCAAATGTTGATACTAGAGGTAGATGGATAGTACTTGACCCCGTGTTCATCGAGATGCTAAAAGACGAGGATTCTCGCCTATTAAATGCAGACTTCGGTGGTGCAGGACTACAGAACGGTTTATTGGCTGCAAACATTCACGGCTTCCGTGTTTATCAGTCAAACAACTTACCAGCAGTAGGTACAGGCGCAGGAACATCTGGCTCAGCTAACCAAAACACTAACTATGGTGTTATCGTAGCTGGACACGACTCAGCAGTAGCAACTGCAGAACAGTTATCAAAAGTGGAAACATACCGTGACCCAGATAGCTTTGCAGACATCTGCCGTGGGATGCACCTATATGGCCGCAAGATCTTACGCCCAGAAGCGATTGTAACAGCTAAGTTCAACGCTGCTTAATATAACAATTAACTTAGGGGCTGGCTTTTATGCTGGCCCTTTTGTGCATTCATAAATATAAAGGACATAACCAATGGCTATTACAACGGCGATGTGCAACAGCTTCAAGCAAGAGTTACTTGGTGGTGTTCACGATCTAGATACAGACACAATTAAAATAGCATTAATTAAGAACTCACAGTCGGGTACTTATAATGCATCTACAGCTAATTATAGTGCAGTAACAGGTAACTCAGATGAGGCTACTGGTACTAACTACGTTACAGGTGGTAACACACTAGGTAGTGCAACTATTGCTCTATCAGGTTCAACTGCTACTGTTGACTTCGCAGACACTACATGGTCTTCTGCTACAGTTTCTGCAGACGGTTGTATCATCTATAACTCTTCACAATCTAACAAGGCTATAGCAGTGATCAGTTTTGGTGGTACTAAGACATCTACAAATGGTGACTTTGTGGTACAGTTCCCAACAGCAGACGCATCTAACGCAATCATTCGTATCGCTTAAGGAGCAGTATTATGGCTCTCGTTGTCAAGGATAGAGTAAAAGAAACCACTACAACTACTGGCACTGGTGCTGTTACGTTGGGTGGCGCTGTTACAGGCTTTGAGTCTTTTAGCTCTGCCCTTGCCAACAGTGATACTACATACTACGCTATTTCTCACCGTAACGCAGACGAGTGGGAAGTAGGCTTAGGTACATACAATTCAGGTGTACTTACAAGAACAACCATACTAGAGAGTAGCAACAGCGATAGTGCTGTTAGCTTTACTGCAGGTACTAAGGATGTGTTTATTACACTCCCTGCAGACAAGGCTGTTTACTTAGACGCTAATGATGCACTAAGTACAGGCAATATAGTTACAACAGGCTACATCAGAGGTCCTGCATCCTTTACGATAGACCCTGCTGCACATGGTGATGCTACTGGTACACTTATAGTTGCAGGTAACTTACAGGTTGACGGTACTACTACTACAGTAAACTCTTCTAATCTATCTGTAGCAGATCTAAACATTACAGTAGCTGAGGGTGCAGCTAATGCAGGTGCAGCCAATGGCGCTGGGCTTACAGTAGACGGTGCTAACGCTACATTTACGTATGACTCATCTAATGACAGATGGGCTATGAATAAGTCTCTAGCGACTAACTTGGTAGGTAACGTCACTGGAACAGTTTCTACACTAAGCAATCATGACACTGGAGACTTAGCTGAAGGTTCTAACCTGTACTACACTCAGGCTAGGTTTAACTCTGCCTTTACAGCTAAGAGTACGAGTGATCTCTCTGAGGGTACTAACCTATACTACACATCTGGTAGATTTGATACAGCTTTTAGTGCTAAGTCAACTTCTAACTTGTCAGAGGGTACTAACTTATACTACACTACAGCAAGAGCAAACTCAGCAATAGATGCAAGAGTAACACAATCTTTTGTAAATGCTTTAAATGTAGACGCAGAAACTTTAGACGGAGATAACAAAGCTACCTTACTAGCCACTGCAGAATCGAATGCATTGGCGCTAAGCATAGCGTTAGGGTGATATAAACAATGGCAAATACATTTAAGAACTACACAAGTGCATCGGTAGGTACAGGTGCAACAACTACATATACAGTACCAAGTTCAACTACATCAGTGATGATCGGTTGTAACTTAGCAAACAGAACAGCATCACAGATTAAAGTAGATGTACAAGCGGCAGGAGTTTACGTTGTTAAGGGTGTGGCTATACCATCAGGTTCTGCTCTGTCTGTCTTAGACGGTAAGATCATCTTAGAGACGACTGACACAGTTGTTGTAACATCAGACACAGCATCGAGTTGTGATGTGATTGTGAGCGTACTGGAGCAAACCTAATGAGTAAACAAACAGACTTAATTAACATACCTGATGCTATAACAGTTAGTGGCTCTAATGTTGGTATTGGTACGAGTTCTCCTGATGCTAATTTAAGTCTCAAATCACCTATTTATACATCTGGTGGTACAGGTAACGGCATACGCTTTCAAAACCAAAATAATAATGCAGATGCAGTTATTCAAAGCTATTATTCTGGTACTAGCACGTCTGCATTGCTTCACGGTTCAAACAGTTACTTGTCAACTAGCGCTAGTTTTACAGCTTTCGACAGCTCTAAAGCTAGTTCTTATGTATTGCAAAACACAAATGGTGCTATTGAGTTTGGAAATAATACTTCTGGCAATCCTACAGAACGTATGCAAATAGATTCATCAGGTGATGTTCGTATTGGCTCTGGAACAGCAAGCACCTATGTTCAGTTAACTGTCAATGGTGCATCAACATCTAACTATGGTCCGATGATTGAGTTGCAATCCGCAGGTACAGCCTTTGGTAAAATTTCTAATTACGGGCGTGTCCAAGGCGGTACAAGCACAGATATGTTTGTTACCACCGCTACAACTAATAATTTAATACTCGGTACTAACAACGCAGAGCGTATGCGTATCACATCAGACAAGGTGCAGTTCAATGTTGACGCTAAAGTTAATGCAGACAATTCTCACGACTTAGGAGCAGGTGGCGCACGTTGGAAAGACCTCTACCTATCAGGCGGAATACACCTCGGCGGTACTGGGTCGGCTAATAAGTTGGACGATTATGAAGAGGGAACTTGGACTCCAGCCTTTATTTTTACCAACGGCGGCACTGTTACACATGGTAGCAGGGCAGGGGTTTATACAAAAATAGGCAAAATAGTCTTAGCGTCTTTCAATATTAGAACAACAGGCGTTTCAGGTGTTACCGGAGAGCTTCAATTATCGGGTTTACCGTTTACTGTTCAAAGCACAGGCACAGGTGGAAGAACAGGCGGTTCTCAAGGCTTTGCACGAAACTGGGGAGCGGACATGCCAAACTTTCGGATTTACTCATTTCCGGGTCAAGCTAAACTGTTGTTTTACTACAATGCTATGAATGGCGGGACGCAACAAGTTGGAGCTTCCCAATTTTCTACTGGTTCAGACAGCAATGTAGCAGAATGGTCTATAGCTTACTTTACAGAAGAATAACCCACTCAGAGATTGGGTAGTCAGGTGGCAATAAGGCCACGATAAAACAAAGGAGGCCAATATGGCACTAACAGAAACACAAGTAGAAGATAAGATTGAAGTCGTTGGAGATCACAAGCATGTGCAAGTTCGTACAGCTACTGTGATAGCCAGAGATGGAGCAGAGATCAGCCGATCATTCCATCGTCACGTCTTACAATGCTCAACTAAAACAGATGATACATGGGGTGACACGGACATCTCAGATCAATCAACAGAAGTACAAGCAATATGCAATGCCGTTTGGACAGACGCAGTGAAGACTGCATACCAGACAGCTATGGATGCAGCAGAAATATAACTAGGAGACTACAATGGCAGGTTACATAGGTTCTAAAGCGTCTGTCGTTTCGTCAGGTGTTGAACGTAAAAAGACTTACTCTATTACGGGAAGCACTACAAGCTTAACTGGGTTAAACTACACAGTAGGTAAGGTTCACGTATTCCAGAATGGTGTACGCTTACTGGATGGTACAGACTATACAGCGACAAACGGAACAAGCATTACACTTACTGTAGCCGCCCAGAGTGGTGACAATGTTGTTGTAGTATCTCAGGCTTCGTTTCAAGTAGCTGATGCATTACTTACATCTGGCGGTACAATGACAGGCGACTTGTCATTTGGTGACAACGACAAAGCTAAGTTCGGTGCTGGTGATGACCTACAGATTTATCACGATGGGTCAAATAACCATACTTACATTGAAGAAACAGGTAGTGGTTCATTGCGTATTCGTGGTGAAAATTTACTATTAGAAGATAGTTCTGGGAAAGATTATTTAAACGCAGTCGCAGACGCACAAGTAGAACTTTACCATAACGGCTCTAAGAAGATTGAAACAACATCAACAGGCATTGATGTAACTGGTAGTATTAATCTAAATACTACAAACACTTTTGTAACAGGCGCAGGTCATAATGTCTTACAAGTGGACGCAACAAAAACATATCTCTACGGCGGTACAGGTGGCGTACAGGTTAGAACGGCAGATAATGCTAGTGCATTAGTTGATATTACAAATGCTGGCAACGTTGGTATTGGGACGAGTTCCCCCAATTCGTATAGTGGACAAACTACACTAAATATAAATTCAACAGGGGTTGCTAGGTTAGATTTAGATATTGGTAACACAATGCAAGGATACTTGCTTGCTGAAAGTGGTTATACAGGGTTATTCACACCTAGTGGTTCAAACAGTTTAAGGTTTGGAACAAACAACGCAGAACGTATGCGCATCGACTCATCAGGAAATGTTATTATAGGTCAGACGAGTGAAAATAATGTTGAGAGTTCGGGGGGTCACTTTTTCCATCCGTCTGGTTATCAACGCTCAACTAGAAACGGTAGTTGCCACATATTAAATCGAATTTCATCAGACGGTGATATTGTTAACTTTCAAAGAGGCGGCACAAATGTAGGTTTTATAGGCACTCTTAATGGTAGTTTATACATTG
>VMHT01172427.1_pt1 | contig 16479 bp, 14 predicted proteins | sample 4693611 | NCBI WGS metagenome assembly VMHT01 (sample SAMN12280063, study PRJNA550983) | marine metagenome | isolation source: seawater sampled from same location over 5 years 0.02-0.2 micron viral filtrate | place: USA: collected off the coast of southern California halfway between the port... ... | reverse complement strand
CGGTTCTATGGGCTGCATCTTTCAAAATAGCGTCTTTGAAATCAGCAGAACTCAAACTAACATCCCCTGTATCGCGTCTCTACCTTGTGCTAAGATTTGAATTCCTATTTGTTTGAATGACGGCTCTATCTTTTGCGCCGTGTATGTAGCAGTAAACTCTTCTAAGTCTTGTAGTGCTGCAACCTTTGTCATTGTCCCATCATTAACTTCTGCGGCTAAAGCATCGACATAACCTGCTATAAGTCCTGCTTCAACAACTAATCTAGTTTGAGCTATTTCTTTTTTGCCGGTCATTGATGCCAAGATATCCCTTGCTTGCCTTTGATAATTATCTAGTCTATCACTACCTACTTATCCTCCTAATGATATAGTAGGACTTACTGCTGGAGTCTTTCCTTTGCCGTCATCAAATAATCTATTGATTGAGTAATCAATTAACATAAGAGCGAAAGTTATGTCATCGTCTTCCAAGTTATAGTTATACTTTCCTTTAGCGGTTTCAATAACTTCAAACAATAACTCGAATGTTGATTTTCCATGGCGAGCATCTAACTTACCTACACTTTCAGTAGTGCAATTTTGTATTACAAAGTTCAAGAACTCTGCGCCACTATCTTCTAGTTCTGTTTTCTTACCAGAAGAGAGACTGAACTCTTTATCCAACTCAGCGACTAAGAGAACTCTGTCCGCCTTAGTTGCTAGTGCGCTTTCTATGTCTGCTTTCTTTACCTTCTTACCGTTAATGGTGGTAGTATTTAGGGTGTCTTTAGAAGTGTGTAGCATTTTGTAAACTAGTGACTCATAGTTGTCTTGTGGTTTTTCTAGGTTTACAATCTCTGGAAGATTGACGATGAAAGTATCCATAACCGAGTAAACTACTTGTTGAGGCCATCGGTTAGGCGGTGAAGGGAAGAAGCCTCCAATGTCTTTAGTAAAAGAGAGTTTCGAGTTAGAAGGGCTGATCGAGTCGATGATACCAGGGGCGTTAATCGCTTCGATAATCAAAGCGATGTATTGCTTGTCGTCTCTCTTACTTCCTCTAAGCAAAGTCTCTTTTGCTTTGTTGGCGATGTTAATGTTGGGACTTCCTGGTTTGAAAATCTTAGAGAATGAGTCTCTTAGGTTTATTCCGAAGCCGTGGGCCGATTGATTGAAAATTAGCTTCTTTTCATCCGGTGTTAGTTTGAGTTCGGGCTTGCCGTCGCCACCTCTAATTAGGCTCTCTGGATACTTCTTTGCAGCATTTAGTAGAATCTTGACCGCCTTTGGAGTCAATATCTTTTCACAGAGTAGCGGATAAACTGACTGTGGTGCAGCAATAAGGCCATATTGTCTACCATGATAGAAGTCCTCTGCCTTTGTTGGCATCATTTCCATAAGTTTAGCAAACGACTTCTTCATGTCTACCTTTCTATTTTTATCACTAGCTATGCTAGGAAGTTTCTTGTTGATGTGTCTTAGCGCCCCTCGGTTTGCTGGGGCCACTGCCATAAACGGTGCTAGAACATCGTCTACGAACTTGTCCAAAAGCACTTTTGTTACACCATACTTTGCACTAAGTTTTGCACCACTAATCATGGCGTCTCCTCTCTCTAAACTATCAACATCTACGATTCCTTTTTCATTCATGTATCGCAAAATGCGAACATCTGAGTCTATCATTTCTTTTGGTGTCTCTGCCAAGAACGGGGTTTTAACAGATGGGTTCGATCGAGGAATTGCGGAGTGGGCATAGAGTAGTGCGGCGGTTGTTGGGCTAATTGATTCGGCAGGTGATTGCTCACTTAGCAAAATTGTAAGTGTTTGAACCGCACCGAACAGTCCTTCTTGTGCGACCATTCTTTCAACAAGTTGTGGATCTAGTCTGCTTGGAAGTAGTGCAGCAGTAAAGTTACCTGCTCTAGCAAACGAAGGTGAAGAAGAAAAGTCGGTTGGGATTGGAACACCGCTTGGGTTACTTCTAATGCCAGAATTACCGCTATGAACAATCTCCACTTCAACGATTTCCCCCATTGGGTTACTTCGAGTTAAGTCGCTCAAAGTTAAACTGTTTCCATCTATAGAACGAAGTGTGTAGTCTACACTACCACCAGGGTTTGTTCTTGCCATTTGGGACTTAACCCACTGGTGGGCGTTCAGCAAAGAACCGCCAGATAGATTGCTTGGAACTTTTACACGCATCGGATATCACCGCTTGGCTTTCGCCTTCCCGACCTTCCGACGCACCCCCGCCTGATAAGACCCTTGTTGATCGACAGGGATAATAAAGCGGTGGTGAGTTCCTTTGTCTGGGGTATGTTTAGGCGTTCCATATGTAGACTTTAAGTCCTTCCAGATTTTCTCTAGCTTTGCCCCGCCTTTTTTGATGCCGATTGTCGGCTTTCCTGTCTTAGCATCTGTGACTCTCTTGAAGTGAGTTGTTGGGAGTCTAATTCGATACGGTGCTTCTTCGCCAGTGCTTTTGAGGATGCCCGTTTGAACTAGTTGCATTCCAGGGAATACTTTGTTTAGTCCTTTACTCCACTTCGATGTGTTCTTAGAAGATCCGTGTTGTCCAGAGGCTTTGCGCTTCATATCCAAACGGTTCTTGTGATGGACTTCCATGAAAAGGAACTTTCCTCTCTTTTGAGGGCCACCCTTCTTAGAAACCGAATACTTTGGGTTCTTCTTTGGCTTAACTGCATCTTGGAGTTTCTTTCTTCTATCGCGTTGGTTCTTATCTTCAAAGGTTTTAGTTCCTTTCTTCACAAAGGCGTCGTAGTCGTCAAATGTCCAACTATTGCTACCTTTTCCTCCACCGCCTACGCCTTTTAGAATGCCGACAGGCTTTCTAGAGTGGAAACCGTCTAAGACGATTAATTCTACGCCGACTGTGCTTGCGTCAGCCTTCTTTAATCCACCATCTTTGGTAATAAACTTATTTTTATCAGTCTTACCATCTTTTGTTGTCAATAATAGAGAGTTACCATCAGCATATTGACCTACCGAGGCTTCATTTGCTTTGATGAACTTATCTGCTTGAACTCTAAATACCTCTCCGGCTTGGAACTTTGCCTTACCAGTTGTCTCACTGCTTGTAACATGGCTAGCACTAATTCTTTCGTTAAGTGGAGAGTAACCAAACGGTGCGGACATTAGAACATCTAGGATGCTCTTAGTGGTTCTTGTATCTCCAACTTGATAACTTGATACGGCTTTTCGCATAAGTTGGTCTGCTTCTATTGCTTGGGTTTGACTAGAAGTTGTTTGGAAAGCATAACTTCTGCTATCAGAAATGTTACTTTGCATCTCGGTTACCATTGAAACTTCCATAGCGCTTAGAGGAATATAACGGGATCTGAAGTCCATGAAGACTCTATCTCCTTCTTGAACATGCAACTTATTGATTGTATAGTAGTTATATGTATTAAGTCTAATAGAGGACATTATGTCTAAGGCTAGTTTAAACATCTTATCATATCTATGGCTAGACATATCAGCAGAGGAGAGTGGATTCGGGCCAGTGCCAGTCATAATGTCATAAACAATCTGTGCTTTAGTGAGTTCCGAATCTATGTCTGCCCCGTTATCCACGCGGTTTCTAAAGGCTCGATGTGTAGGATCCATTTCCCACTCTTTGAGGAAGTGATAAATTGCTAATTGTTCCTGTGGTGAAACCTCTGCCGATAACTCAGCTCCCACATCTATAGCACTCATGTTACGCACATAGTCGAACCAATGTTCGGCAGTTGCTAACATAAGAAGTGGTGGGTGTTGTCTAATTGACTTGTTTGCAGCGACCTTGCCAGCCGCAAGTTCCATTCCCAAGTTAATTACTCTTCTGAAACCTGCCTTTGCCTTACCTTCAATAGTTCTCTTGTCGCTTTGAAGTGCGGCACTTAGTCTTAGGTTTCTCCAACCAATGACTCCGCCACCTGGATTGTTATACATTCCTTGACTTCCATCCATTCCGTGAAAAGCCGCCATGTGGTCTCTAGCTGGATGAATTGGGCAGTGGGTTGCTTCGTGCATATCGCATGTGCAGTTGGGGTGAGCGTTTCTTCTAACAGGGTTACCACTAACACTTTCGCCGCGATCTAGTCCGTGAAATGCTCTTTGGGTTTCTCTTCCAGGGTGAACTGGACAGTAACTTGCGCCTGCAACATCGCATGTGCAATTAGGGTGAGCGTTTCTTCTAACAGGGTTCATTCTACCAACTTGGACATCATCGTCCACTTCTGGCATTCCTTCCATGTTCATTTCTAACTCCATAGGATCAAAAGACTGCATTCCACCGACATTTCGTCTAGCGGGGTTATTGTAGATGATTTTAGTCATAACTTGCCCGCTTGGATTGTGTCTTGCTTGAACTACTTTGTATTGAGGATTGTCTTCGATCGTGCTTATTTCTTCTTCAGGAATGTTTACCTGTTGTCCCATATCGTTTGTAAAAATTACCATAACTTATTCCTCCTCAAATCTTGCTTACTTTGTATAACCCAAATATCACGCCACATCCCGCCGTCAATGTTAGTAATGAGTATCCAAACTTCGCTAATCCTCCACTTTCTTTAATGTTGTATTCGGCGAATTTGTCGGTAGGTGCAGGGGAACTCTCGCTTGAGCTAGCGCTACTTGCTTCCCCCAGTCCTAGAAAAAATCCCCACCACCTCGCTTGCCAGCGTATCCTGCAAAGCCTGGGGGCTTTTGCTTGAATGCGCTCTTAGGTGTTGCATGCATTGGTGTTGGCCCTGTGCCGAGGGAAGAGCCAGAGGAGTGTGTTTTGTTATGTCTACGGTGTCCACCGCCACCGAAGTATCCATCTAGTGTGTTCATTTTAGTTGAAGAATTGACTCTTAGATTTTCTAGGAGACCTAACTTCTTATCTATTACGCTAATCTTCTGCGCTCTAATTACCTTATCATATACTAGGTAGTTGGATTTGGTTAGTGCTTGAATCAATGACTTGGTTTCGGCTGCAATTCCTCTCCACATTCCGCGCTGTGCTTTTTCCATTCCTCTTTCGGTAGAAACGAGTCCCATTTCTATTTCTTGTAGTCTTGTCATCTTTTGTGCAGCGATGTTTTGGATTGATGCCGCTAGAGAAGCGTTTACTGCCATTTTCAAATCTTTCTCGATCTTCATTATGGAGTTGGTGACTTGCACTTTAATGCTCTCTGCGTTATTGGGAGAGGGGTCGTTATTGTAGCCAATATTGATTGCATCCAATACCTTAGCTAAGTCAGTATCTAAACGGTCTCTTAGTGCTTTAGGCATATTAGCAACTTGTTGCCCGTAAACTCTAGCGATTCTATCTACTTCGCTTCCTGCGTTGGTTATGATTTGATTCCACATTGGGGAGTCGGCAGGGGTTAAAGATCCTAGTCCCGAAATCATACCATTGAGTTGCGATGTTCTGTTTTGAGATATTTGAGTTATAACTCTCGTTGCTTGGTTCACCACATCGTCTGCCTCTGCTAAAAGCATTCCTTCTGTAGTCTCAGGTCGAGCGAATGTATCAGTTACCATAGTAGTAAAGTCATTAACCATTTTCTGAACTGGGTCTAACACATTTGTTCCCATAGCATCTGCTAAATCAGCGCTTTCAACTGTGGCTTTGATACGCTCGTTCACATCTGCTAGGATGTTATTTACTTTCCCTGTATCTACCGCCATTGTCTTACCCCAGGTATGCCTTACTTATGAGATTATTTATCATGCTCTAAATGACTTAACTAAGGTTCCTGGGACTTTGGCTAGTCCAGCTGGGCCGAAATAGATAGCGCCTAGCCCTAATGCTATTGCCGCAGTAGTCGCAACTCCGACGACGGTTATCTTTTCTGCCGTGCCTAAATCCGAGTCTGATATTGATGTTGTTATTCCGACAACTGCGTTACCTGTTGCCAAGCCAGCAGCCTTTCCTGCATCTGCAACAAACTTAATCCACGGTGCTTGATCGTCCGCATAATCCTTAACATCATCAACTGCGCCGATGATATCATCTGCAACACTACCTAATGGCATGATAGCACTAATGGGTGCCATCGAAGAATCCCCTTCGTCTGCATATGGGCCAGTATACCCATCGAAACTTTCTCCCCACTTCGCGGTTATGTCTTCTGTTCGGAAGTTTGAAGAGTTGGTGAAGCCATCTATAGACTTGGTTGGGTCTGCTTTCATAACTCTGTCGTTGTCCCAATTGAATAATCTGGCTCTAACTATATTGTTAGTATAGCGATACTTTTTCGGCGGCTTATCATGCGCGTGGGTATTCCCTGTTCTTCTCAACCACTCTCGCTCTCTTTCATCAATCGCTGCTGTCTCTGTTATATCACTTGGGTCAAAATTAAGTTCGTTCATAGCTGGGCCTAATGGATACCCCGCTTCTATCAACTCTTTTTGTTCGGTGGTTTCAGTTACAATATCTAACTTGGTTTGTAAAACATGTCCTGTAGGGGTCGCCTGAATAATGTATAGCATTGTGTCTTCCTTTGAAATAGCATATGGCTTGCCTTCTTGTGCTTGTAGTCTTCCTTGTTCGTTGTAGTCCAAGTAAGGGCCGACCCAATATTGGGGAACTTTGAACCAAGCAATTGAGAACGGGAAAGAATACTCTTCTCCTCGATCGCCTTTAACGATGTAATGAAGTGGATTTTTAGGGTCTGTTCCCTCTAACTTGTCTGCTCTCGCGGCTTTTTGTCTAAACCAGTCGGCATTCAAGTCTAAGTTGAAGCATCTTTTCCAGGTGTCGATGAGGACTTGCTCTCCAGAGACTAGTTTGTCGTCTAACAAATCGTCTGCGGTTATGTGACCCATGAACTCTAGGAAATCTACTTCTAGTGTCCCTGCTGAACTACCATCTACGACTTTTCTAGGCTCGTGATTATTCGGTTTTAGTAAGTTAGCGTAAACCCATCTTGGCGTGTAACCTTGTGGAACTGCTGTTCCTAACTTGGCTATTGCTTCTGCAGAAGGTGGGCCGCTAGGCCAACCTTTAGTTGTTAGAATACAATTACTACCTGTTACACTACCTAGTCCTTTACCCATTACTAATACTACACTACCAGGTTTTAGTTCTCCGTCAATATAAGTTGAGTAATCTACTTCAGGGTTTGCTAGATAAGCGAACTTCGCGGGGTCATAGATTCTAACTGAGAAAGAATCCGTAACCATCCAATCTGGTGTTTTCTCGCTGTAAGTTCTACCGTGCTTGGGCGGTTTAATCATTAACTCATACTCTAAGTCCTGCTTTCCTCTAAAGGTTTGACCGCCTAGTTGTTGTTGATAGGTTCTTTGCATCTCCGTATCGGAGTCTTTCATTTGCATTCTTCCTAACAGGTTGTATGCTTTCTCCATTTTTCCTGTCTTTGGGTTTCCTTTAGGGTAGGGGTAGGCATACTTTGTTTTCTTCCAACTGTAGTCGGCCATACCGTTTTTGATTCCTTCTTGAATCTCCAATCTATCTGCGACTGGATCGAGTTGTCTTACGAATCTAAAGATAAGCATAAACTTGCCTTCTTTATCAGTCTTCGGTGAGAAGGGTGGATTCTTACTTGGACTAGACCACTTTTTAGTTTTAGGATTCCACCACTCGACTGCAACCGCGTAGTCCTTTTTCTTGATGGATGTTTCTATTCTTTTACCACCTAAGGTATATCTTTCGATATATGTTTCCTTGATGTTTAGTTGGGGGCTTAGGCTATATGGGATTGCGCTGGCCTCTGCATAAGTGGTTGGTAGTTTTTCGCCGCTAGGGGCTTTCCCACCTCTAGTAACCATGCCCTTAGGAACAAAGAAAATGTTGCTTCTATTGATGGTAACCTTATCTGCATAATGCCAGCATGTGTTCATCCCAAGTGGTGCTGTAACTATTGAGACTAGGTTTTCTAAACTTGGGTCGTCTATGAAGTTACCAGCAGCTTCAACAGTATCTAGCGCTGCATCTCCTACGGTTTCTAAGGTCTTTACAGTGGCTTTCGCAACACTCTTAGCCTTCTTTTCAACCCAATGAGAGTGGGGCACCTTCACTCCCCATTTCTTACGCTTATCTCCTAAACCAGCATACTGCGGGCCACCTGACAAAAAACTAGCCGTGCCAGGCGGGTCGTGAACGAAAAACTGGCCGACCATAGCGACTGGGACACCTGCTGGTAGTGCAGTAATTGGCTTCACTTGATTACCATTCGTATCGTATCTATTCTCCATAGCATCGTAACCAAGTTGGTTGCCATGTGGGTCATATCTCATTAGATATGTAGAGGCTCTTTGTGCGTAATACCCTGTTTCATCACAAGTATACATTGGGCCATCTTCGGTTGAGACATTCTTCCCGCCACGAGTTTTAGCATCTTTTTCTTTTTTACCAGTGTAGCCGTGCGTCTTCCATCTATGGTCTGATAACTTGCCATTCCATAGTTTGTAAACTCCTGAGGCGGTCTTTAGATTATTACCATTAGCTGCCTTTGCATAACTAGGATCAGAACTCTTGAGTCCTTGATAAGAATCGGTGAACCTCGATACGGCACCAAACCCTGCAAAACCTAAACTTTCTGTGGTTGTATAAGCATCTTGAGTTTCGTTAATTAGAAGCATGTTATTGGTAAGACCAACTAACTCTTTGTCAGTCAAGTGATCTGTTCCGATTCTAGCGTCTGCTTTCTTCCCGACACCAAAACGGAAGTCGGGCATAGCAGCAAAAGGCATTTTGACTGATATCGTGTGGTTTCCTTGTTTGACTCTTCTAACGAATAAGTATTGCATCTTACCTGTGCTATCTCTAAATGTTGCGAAAATAAGTGCCTTGCCAAGACCTTCGGTAGCAATCGAAAATATGCAATCTTCGGACTTTCTTGCCTCAAACCCCTTTTGTAACCACTTTCGGCCGTCCCACAAGGGAGTGACTTTCTTGCCATCGTAAGTGTATGTTGCCCCGATTATCTTAATCGTGGGGATGTTCACACCGTCTGTAGCAGACGCAACAGGTTCTATAGAACCAAACGAACCGAAGTTAGCATTACTTCGGTTATTCTTGATGCGTCTTGCTATACTCATTTTCTCAACAACCGCTGCATGGAGTTTCTAGTCTTACTAAACCCACCTGCAATACCGGCCATCTCTGACAATTGAACTTGCGGTGGGAACGATGGACTGACCTTAGCCTTATGTTTAACCGAGAAGTAACCGCTATTGTTAATCAAGTCGGTTAGTATTCGACTCATTCTTCTAGCGCCTACTTCCATTCGCTTTTGTGGATTTTCTATTCTGTTAGTTCTTATTGCTTGAACCAATACTCGATTTCCTTTCTCCGTTAGCTTAGGCATGTCGGATAACCCCACTTGTGTTAATGCTTGTTGAACCATTCGCTTTTCCTGATCGTTGGCAATTGATTTCCAATTAGGGGTCTTTCTTTGACCTCTAACTTGTTTGTTGATGTCCATTCTAGCGCCTCTTCTTGCTCTAATCAAAGTTGCTTCTCTTCTTGCCTTAACTGCATCTTTGTGAATTAGTTCAACGGGTCTTCCTTCGATTCCTGCGATATTATTTGCAGTATTCCAGGCTCTCCATAAGCCGATTTTAGACTGGGCCTTAGGGCCGTAAACAGTCCCGTTGTGTCTCTTTATTACTCCGCCTGTTAGCCTTAACTCGTTCATATCTAGGTTAGGCCCATAACCCTGTCCGTGGGGGTTATCTCCAACCGTCTTTGTTGGACTAGTAGTCTGTTTGCTACTGATTTCGTATGGGAGTTTATTTGCTTTCATCCAGGAAACCCATTTGACTTCTTGTCCGTGGGTCGGGCCATAGTAATAATTTCCGATCTTAATTGCTTTCGGCATTATAGTCATGGTGTTATTGCCTAACTTAAACGAGTAATTCATAAGCGATTGTTCATAGGATTCGATAGAAGTTCCATACCCACTAGTTGTTCTTCTGTAAGTATATGGATTGTCTTTGACCGTCTTCGTTGAGATTAGCTTCGGTCTGCTGCTTGTTGGTTTACCGTAAACATACTTATTGTTCCATGCTTCCCATGACTTTCTGTAAGTTGCATACTTTGGGCCATAGTAGTAACTACCAGACTTAATTGGCTTTGCCCCGCCAGCATAAGCAGTCTTTTCAACATAGTTTACGGATGGCCCGTATGACTTACCGAAGGGGTTTGATTTAACGCTTTTTCTAGGGGTGGAGTTTTGAGTGTAATTTATAGGGAGAGGTTTTGATTGTGGTTTTGAAGTTGGTGTGCTTTTGTAGGGTTGGTAGTGGGTATATTCCTTACCCAAATTAATTTTACACCAGTTTCTAAAGTTCTGTATTGTGGTGGTCTTAGCATTTACTGGGCCATAGTATGCATTAACCATCTTTCTCGTTTTAGTGGAGTAGACTGGGTAGGCGTAAAAATAACCTCCAGAGATTTTCTTTTCCGAAGAGCTCAAAATTGACCCGTATTTTCTACCGTATTTAGAAGGTATGTCGTGGATAGTTGTCTTTTTCTTTCCAGTATTAACTGGCTTTGTGCTAGTGCTGTATGGTTTGTTAGCGTTATTAACTGTGGTGCTACCATCAGATTGACTGGTTGTAGATTGATACTTGTTAGACTGACCTGCTGCTCTAGGTGCTTGTGGAAGTTTGAAGGGTGTAAATGGTGTGCTACCAGGCGCTCTTCTACTTCGCTTTAGGTATTCCAAATCGTCTATCTCTGACTTTAGGAACATCTTTCTATTGACACCTTGACTCTTAGAGTAAACCCCGCTTCTAACCTTTTGGTCTATAAGGTTGATTTGTCGAGATAGTTCTGCTTGTCTGCGTTGAATAAAAGTCACTTCTTGTGAACTGATTGGTAAGCTAACTGGTCTAACTCCTGCCATTACTCTACCCTCCCGATAATTAGGCCCACGAACAACAGACCTAAAAGACCCGCGCCTGTCCAACTAAGATTTTCTTCTAAACCGCCTATTCCGTCAAGTCCAGGTGAGATCACTTTTGTTGCATTGACATATCGCTTGTTCATGTGATCTGCGAATCTATCATAGACATATCCTGGGGAACGATTGTATCTGTCTTTTTCGTCTTGCCATCCTTTGCCTATCTTCTTGTGTTCGGCTTCTGCTAATTTTGCAGAGGCTTTTTGTTTTGAGAGTGCAACGGTAAGTGAGCGATTCTTTGCTCGTTCACTTCTATAACGAGAACTATAATCTACACTAGGTCTATTATACTTCATTAGTATACTAGGTCTTCTAGTAGTTCTAGTATATCTTGATCTAGGTCTTGTGATTCTAAATGGCTTTTGAGAAAAGATAGAGGGTCTTCTTGACACAGATGCTATTCGTGCCCTTGCGATAACTTTTGGTTTTCTAGCCACTAGAGAAACTAATGGTTTTCTCTGGTTCATGGATGGTTTAAACATCTGCATCTTTTGAACTGGTCTAGATGTTACAACCTTTCTAAATGTGGACGGTCTACGAATTGACGGTCTACGAATTGACGGTCTACGAATTGATGATCTGCGACGGCTAATTGGTGAAGCGCGTCTTCTGATTAATCCGAGATTGTCCATTCAAACTCCCCCTTCAACGAGAGAGTAGGTAAAGCAAACCAGCACCCGCAGCAAGCATGATTGCCTGTTGGCTTAGAACGAACCCTTCAGTGACTTCGACTTTGTTATCCATCATACCCTTTACATCATTAGACTCGGATGTATCTTTATCGTGGCCCATTAAATAATGTCCATTTAGGTAAGCTTCTAGTTTGTCATCGCCCTGATCAGTTGCGCCGTAAAATCCGTTTACTGGCATATCGCCTTGAGCCATTGTATCGTTACCATACCAACCGCTACCAATTCCAAAGAAACCTTCGTATTGCGTAGTTGGTCTTTTACCACTTGAGAATCCACGGTGTCCATATCCAAAGTAACCACTTTGAGTTCCACTGTTGTATTCGCCCGTCTTGGGTAGCTTTCCAATTCTTCGTTGCATTCCGATATTCATACTTGGCATTTTGTTCACCTTATTTTTACTTGTAGTAGCGATTAAAGAGGAGTAGCGCTGCTACGCCGACTACGGCCCCACTAAAAAGGATACCGTATGTTTCACCAGTTTTCCAATTAATATCCCCCATGTTATTATACGCGGGAGACTTTAGAAGGTCATAAGCGTCGTTGGACTTAGGTATAGCACCTAGTCCATTAGTAACGACTCTATTTCCTAGTTCGTGATAGATACTCATATTATCGCCCCTTGAATAGCGCACCTAGTATCCGTGTATAAGGATGCGCTTCCACTAGACCCTTGAGTCCATTGTTTGTATTTTGAGAACCATATGTCTTACATGGGTTCTTTCCACAACCACAGTTCTTTGCTTCTCCTTTCGGTAGGAAGCCTGCTTTATTGGCTGCATTGTGCGCTTCTTCGAAACTCATACCTTTGTCCATGTAAGTTTTCATTACATCAATGTGGGCTTTGTTAGTTCCTTTAGGATGCTTGTCGGCAATCATACTTCTTGCCATGCTTCCCAAGCCTGCTATACCTCTTATGCTTTTCTTCATAATAGGCGCTCTTATTGCTTCTGCATTAGCCATTAATGGGTATACCTTTGTAATAGGAACTGATTCTCCCAATCTAAACTCTGGGTAAATTAGTTCTATAGGAATCCAATTTCTTCCGAACTCTTTGCTTGGGCCAAATGTCTTCGTCACCAACATTACATGGTTGAAAACACCGTCACCATTAGAATCGACAATCAAAGCGCCCACAGGGTAGCCTAATGCACCCAATAAAGATCCACCTAGAATAACGAAGTCGTCACAGTCTCCAGCACTTTTACCTTGCTTGATATCTCTAATTAGTTTTCTAGCTTCTTGAAATATCTCTACACCAAAGGTATCTTTACGATAAACCATATTGTTTTGAATCCACTTTGTCAAAGCGCGTATCTCGCCTATTTCGTCGTGGCCTCTAACTCCAGCGGCGGTGACTATTTCTATGGCAGTTTTCCTGACATATTGGTCGCGCATGCCATCCTCGATCAAATCGACTAGTATTCTAACGACCCCTTCAAACCTTTTTTGTGGTGAAACGCCAGGTTTGAATTTAACCCGTAGCGCTCTCTTAGGTTCGGTCTTCATTGTGTTAGGCCAGTAGTGGCATGTCTTTAACGATGTTTATTGGGCAACATTGATAATCCAATGATAAGACGAGATATTGGATGCAGCGTAAAGTAAAGTTCACTATCCCTGGCGAACCGATAGCACAGGGAAGACCTAGATTTTCTACTCACGGTGGTTTTGCTAGAGCATATGACCCGAAGAAGAGTAGAGATGGTAAGTCTGTTGTCAAACTATGTGCTAGAGACGCTGTTGAAGAAAGTGGTATTACAGAACCACTTAACGGCCCACTTGTTATGAAGATTCAATTCGGTATACCATTACCAAAGAGTGCCTATAGAAAGCGAACGCCTGTGACTAGGGCGTGGAGAACTAAGAAACCCGACTTGGATAATTTAGTCAAGTTGGTAAAAGACGCTTGCTCTGGTGTAATTTACTTAGATGATAATCAAATAGCGCGCATTGTCGCAGAGAAAATAACCTGTGGACAAGACGAACCACCTTACACAAAAGTGCTTTTTGCAGAGTTAGAGGAACTCGACCCGCTTTGATTATCTTCTTTTTGGCGGGGTCAAGTCTAACTTCTTCTTTCGTTTTGGTGGTGCTAGAGTCAATGTTGGCTCTTCGAATTCAAAGTCGTCTTCTTCATCGAGGAGTTCTTCGTCGCCTTCCCAAAACTCATCATCGCTTGGCGTAAATGCTTCTAGTCGGGGTGCTTGTATTGTTTTGATTTCCGAAATGTTGGACTTTGATTTAATGAAGCCCATTACTTCTTCTGCGGAGTCTAACAACCCTTTCCAGTCGATACCCTTTGCTTGTGCGATGTATTCTGTAACATCTACTTCGCGGAGGTTGTCTAGGACTTCGGTGAGACCATCTTTGTTTTCTTTTAGTTTCTCAACTACTTCAGCAATTGGTTCTAAATCTAATTCGTTTAGATTTACTCCAACCTTTGTAAAAATCCCTTTTGCTTCTTCCAAGTCATCGGTAAAGGTTGTAACCTTCTCATTCGCTTGATCGAGTGTGTCCTCAAACTTTTCCATCTCACCCATGATAGCATCTAGATGATCTAATGCTTCTTGACTATGACCGTCTAGTCTAATAGTAAGAATAGCTATGATAGAATTAATAGAACCGTTCATAACTGCTAGAGAGATAACTGCTGCATAAGTGTTATCGAAATCAGTATACTCCTTTAACAATAGAAAACAAATAATCGCTGGCAGTGTAAAAATTATAGCGTAGCCCCATGCTGGGAGGAATGGTTTTGGTTCTTCCAAGAGTTCTTCCAACCTATGATGTTCCATCCTTAGGTCTGTCAATTCTTCATCTAATAGCGTCATCTAATCGCCTCAAGCACTCATTTGTGGTAATCCGTTTTGTTGAGCGTTTAACTGCACTGCTGCAAGTAAATATCTACAGATTTCTGCTACTTCGGGCTTTAATAGGTAATCGAAATCATATTGAATCGTTCCTGTGTTTTTGAATGGCTCAATAATTGCTAATAGTTCATCGTATGTGTTTTCAGCGAAGATTTTGTAAAACTCTGGTTTCTTTCTAAGTTCCTCAACAACTACTGCCATAACTAGTGAACTCGGTTCGTTACCAATTTCGGTTTTGCTTCTCAAGTCCTTCAAACCTAATCCAATGTCTCTCATATTGAGGATAAGTAGTAACTTCTCGGTCATTCTCAATAACTTGTGGTTTGGTAATGTTCCAGGCATTTCTGTCATAACTGTTTCGACTGAAACTTCGATTTGTTGCTTCAAAGCGCTCAATGTAGCAGGATCGTTCATTGACGGGCCAAGCATTTGACCCATAGCATCTAGAAGCGCTGCTTGATACTCTTGTGACGAAGGTTCTCTATCAGGGACTACCTGTTGTTGAGGTGCGTCTTCAAAGAAAACTCCATCGAGTTGTTGAGGTTCTGGGACTGTCTGTGGTTGCATTTGCTCTACTGGCATCTGTTGATATTGTTGTTGGGGTGCGGCATCGGGTTGAGCGTATGGGTTGTAACCCGCTACATTGTAACCCGCAGGTGTAGATGCTTTTCTACTACCAATAGCCCCTCCAATTCCGCCCACTGCGGCCTTTAGAGTGTCGCTACCTAGAACATCTTTAACCATGCCCTTCCAGTCATCAGCGCCTCCGCCTCCGCCTAGCATTTGATCTACGACTTTTTCTTTCATAATGTTCTTCATTTCAGAGTCGAAAAATCCATCGTCTCCAGACTTCTTCATCATTTCTCTCATAAAGGCCATTTGTTGATTCATAAACTGTTGATCTCTTGCCATAGCTTCTCGGCGCTGGCCTTCTTCTCTACTTTGGTCTAACTTGCGTTGTTCCATGCCTTGCATCATTTGGAATTGTTGTTGCTGCATAGCCATTCTCTGTTGAGAAGTTAAGAAGTTCATCATAGCCCACATTCCCATTGAGTCGGAGTCGCCCTTACCTTGAGGCATTGGCATGAAGTCGTTTCCACCATTGTTACCAATCATCATGCTACCTTGTTGAGATTGTTGCTGGTGTTGTGGTGGGTCGTCCTTAATCATAAAGTTAGAAAGGTTGTTGGAACTTCCTTGCCCCTCACTCTTACTAACAGATTGATTGATTTTATCAGCACTAAAGCCTTGTTTGCTCAACCAAGCGGCGTAGTATCTTTTGATTTCTCTAACTGGTGCGCCGACTCTTTCTGCAATCACATCGAAAAGAGGATTTGCAGAACCGCCTTCGAACACAGGTAGTTGTCCTTCTTCATACCAGTCATTGTTACCAAAAACCGATTTCAAAAGTGTTTTTCTTTCTCCAGGGCTTAGACCTCTCCATTGTGGATCATCTTCGCTTTCTTCATCGTCATATAGACCAAATTCTTCTTCTTCCATTTTTTATCACTCCAATGGTGTGCCGCTAGCATCACAATCAATCTCTTCTCCCGTCACTGGGTCGATGTAATAATACGAACCATCTTCGGGGTCTTTGTAAATTTCAATATCTTCGGAACGAGGAGTCATGTTATCTTGGAATGCTTTCTTTGCCTTTAGACCAGCCCCGAATAACTTTCCACCCATGATTCCTCCTAATTCCATCAATCCTTCTTTCAGAACATCATCCGCAGTTCTAATCTTACCTTCTGGGTCTACGGGGATTCCGTGTTCCATAAGAGTAGCAACTGTGTTCACTAGGTTCGATCTAAAGTCGCTAACTAGGTTAGGGGCGAGATACGGATTGGCGATTAGTTTAGCATAAAGTTGCATTAACTCGTCACGATTGACTTTTAGAGTTCTGATTAACTCTGCGTCAATGATATCTGTTTCCGAGACATACGAGTTATCCGCTTGTTCGAAAAACTCCTTTTCATCTACCATTTAATCAACTCACTCGTATGGGTTGGCAATCTCCCCTCT
>VMHT01220046.1_pt1 | contig 16480 bp, 26 predicted proteins | sample 4693611 | NCBI WGS metagenome assembly VMHT01 (sample SAMN12280063, study PRJNA550983) | marine metagenome | isolation source: seawater sampled from same location over 5 years 0.02-0.2 micron viral filtrate | place: USA: collected off the coast of southern California halfway between the port... ... | reverse complement strand
AATCGTTTTACACCCATAAAAGTATCTGATTTTGCTTTTCAAAGAATGGCAGAGAACTCACGAGCTAGAGATGGTAGTGATGTCAGTAGATCAGTTAGAAGAATAACCAACGGCATATACAGAAACCTATTTAGAACAAACATATTTGATGATGTGGGCGGTTTATTTAAAGATTCATTCAATATCATAGAGTCACAACCTCTTGTAACAAGGCCTAAAACCTCGGATGCTGGCTCTATAATAGGTAGTCAAAGCAATCTAACAGCACCTGTTACTCCTATTGCACCGATAGAACTACCGGGCGGAGGAACTTTATCGCCAACAGATCGATCTCAACTTGCCAAAACCGGAGATATTGATATAACAGAAACACTAGCAAGGAGAACATAATGCCTAGAGGACGTGGACCTAAAAAAGTAGATCAAGCTAAACGTAGACGTGTACAACGTAGTGTTAGAAGCAAAAAAAGCCCTAGTAAAAGGACAACGACCACGTTTGATGATAGTGGTAGAGAGTCTGGTATTAGAGCTGCATCAACTACAACTAGAGCTGATAAGAAGAAAAGTTTAGAACAAAGTATTGGTAGTCTAGATAGACGAATAAACAACGCTTTAAAAGATAACAATTTAGATTTAGTAAAAGACCTGCGATCAAGACAAAATAGATTTGTAAAAAATTTAGGATATTTTAATGCAACAAATACTGATGGTGGTGTTGCAAGAACAAATGATGGTAGAATACTTAGAACTAGAGATGGTAGCCCAGTGCTTACCAATAAAGGTTTAGCTGCGTTTGAAAACACAGTTGACAGAGATTTTTTAGACCCAACAAGAAAACTTATAAACGAAAACCCACAAGCGTATGCTGCAATGTACCCTGTAACAAATCAATTAAGACAGGGTCTTCCCGGAACTAGAGTTGCTAAACAATTTCTTGGCATGGATGATAAACAACAAAAGTATACAGACGCTCAAATGCCAGGAGAAAGATACGCTTTAGATAAAGACTTTGGAGCAGGCACGGGACCAGAAATAATGGATGATGAAATAATAGCAGATGATTTTGACAAGTCATTAGATGTTGCACCAGACGCTGTTCCGTTACCGGACACAAACGTTATTGTAAGACAAAAACCACAACCAGATGACCCTGGTTTTACAGCTTTTAATGAGTTTCTCCTTGGCATTGGTGACAACTTAAAAAATCCAGATATGGTGGATGCAAGAGTAAGAGGTCCAGAGGATTTTACAGCAATGACAGGTGAAAACGTTAGATTCCCGGGTTCAAATCAATTTGATTTTTCACAAATTAATAATTTATTTAAAGGTCTTGGTTCAAATTTAAAAACTACTGACGGTGCGAGAGCACAAGGCCCCACTGAAAGAACAGGTTTTCTTGACATGGGTGCAAACCTAAGAAACCAAACTACATCAGGTGAAGACTTTGCTAATCAAGTGGCGAACAATGCAACTGTAATGAAAGAAAATATATCTAACGCTCCAAATTTAAACGCGGATCAAAAGCAAGTATTGATGAATGAAGTGGACAGACAGATGACACAGTTTCAACCTTCAAGTGGACTTGACATGCTTACATCTGATGCTCCAATATCGCTTCCACAAGTAGTGGATCAACAACTCAATACTAGTAATGTATCAAGAGTAAGAGGTCCAAATGATGCAAGTGAAGCTGCAGCTTTAGAAGTATTGAATTCACTAGATAATCAGAACAGAGGGTTTAGTTTATCTGACTTATTTGATGCTAACCCAGATCAGCAGGGCTTTCAGTTATTTAATTTAAATCCTAATCGATGAAGAAGAAAACAAAACAAGATAAAAAGATAAGTAAAGTTATGCGCGAGTTTAAAAAAGGTAAACTTCCAATTGGTAAATCCAAAAAGAAAGTTAAATCTAGAAAACAAGCAATAGCTATTGCTTTGAGAGAGGCTGGGGTTAAAAGAAAATGAACTTGTCAATGCGTGATTGGATATGGATCATGGGTATTGTAGCTGGTATTGCTACAACGTACGGTATGATGTCATCACGAGTCACGGCTCTTGAATCAAGCATAAAAGATTTAGACATGCTGCGCATAGACTCACGGCTCTCGGTCATTGAGATACAAGTCATAGAAATAAACGAAAAATTGGATAAGCTACTAGATTAAGTACCAATATTATTATACATCTTAGTTTCTACACATTTTACTTCATAATAAAACTGCTCAATACCGTTCTTCAATGCCCACTGCTCTGTAAATACAGATTTTAGTTCCTTCTTTACTTGGCATTCTTGTTCAGAATAAGTAATTTCACTAATGTGTTTAATACCAGGAGTGTTAGGTAATGATAAAAATACAAATAAAACCCAAATCTTAATCATCCTTATAGAAATAGCATTTTCCAGTTTCACTTACCATGAGTAATTTGACGCCCATTTTTTCTTGTGGATCAGAAACCTGTCTTGTAATTTTATATCCAGCAAATTTTCCTGTCTTTCTGGTGCTTTCGCTTTTGACATCTATTTTAATAACCTCACCATCCTCTCCCAGCGCTATCAAGTCACAAGGTCCGAGACCACTTATGTTATCAAAAACGTAATACTCTTGAGCTGTTAACCACTCTATTGCTCTAAGGTGGTTTAGAAATCCTTTTTTATGCTTCTTATCCAATTTCACCCCAAGAAGGACCTGCCTCACAATCTATTTGTGATGGGACTCTTAGGGGAACTGTGTTCTCCATGATTTCAATAATCCTTTTCTTCTGATCTTCATCATATATCGAGATATCTAATTCATCATGAACTTGTATTAAAGGTGTTATGCCTTCTTTAAAAATATCTACCATCGCTTTCTTTGTTTGATCCGCAGCCGAACCTTGAATCAATCTGTTTAAAGCCCTGTATGTAAAAGCACGACGTATTCTATTCATGCCTCCGTGTTTTCTTTCTGCTTCTTCTTTTTTTAATGCTTGATGAAGACCATACATATTTGGTTCCCACATATCAAAACGACAAACACGGCCAAGTAAAGTTCTGATCTCCCCTACATCAGCAGCTTTTCTTTGTGTTCCCTCCGTTAATGCTTTTACAAATGGAACTGTAGCATGATATTTTTCAAAAACCTCTTTAGCATCATCCATATCCAATCCTAATTGAGACCCAAGCTTACCTCTGCCCATACCATACATCATGCCAAGATTAATTGTCTTGGCTTGTTTACGATCTATGCCAGCCATGTCAGCAACAACTTGATGAAAGTCTGTGTCTGGATTTTCATTATAATCTTTTACTAATTTATTTACCGAACTGACCTCCCACGATGTTGTCTCACTAACAAGTGCACCGTAGTGTGCAAGAAGTCTAGGCTCTTGCTGTGAATAGTCAAAGCAACCCCACTCCTCACCTTCTTCTGGTATAAAAAGCTCTCGTATTTTAGGACCAATATTTTGATTACGTGTTGGCATTTGTTGTAAATTAGGATTCTGCATACTTAATCTACCAGAGATAGTGCCACCTGTTTCAGATCGCATTTGATTTACATCTGCATGAATACGACCATTGTGTGCATGTTTTAAAATAGAATCTACAAATGTTGTTCTTGCTTTATTAAACTCTCTTGCCTTTACTATATCTTGTGCAAATTTAGATGGTTGATTTAACAAAAAGTTTTTATCAAACGCAGGTAAACCTGTTGGTGTTTTGCTGTATTCTATTTTTAATTTATCAAAAGCTTTTGCAATAGATAGTGGTGATAAAATCTCAAGATCAAACCCACATGTTTTATTTAAGCTGCGTCGTACTTTATTTTCTTCTTTTTCAAAATCAATTTTAATTGTTGCAGCTTTATCTAAATCTATTCTCACACCTTTCTTTTTCATAGCAAACAAAACGTGAAACAGTTCTGATTCTAAATTAAAAATATCTGTTAAGTCTCCTTGAATTATTTTTCTTTGTAATGCTTTCCATAACTTTAAAGTTACCGCAGCATCTTGCTCCGCATAAGGACCAACATACATTGGAGGTAGTTTCCACATTTCACTCTTTGGATTTACACCGTACTCAGCCGCAGCTTCGTACAATAAAGTTTCTGATTTTGTTTCTCCAACATAGTGCCTAGATAATTCTCGTAAAGAATAATTACGTCTGTTCTCATCTACTAAAGGAGCTGCAACCATTGTGTCAACAACACGGCCATGAACTTTTAAACCCATAGCATCGAGCCATCCAACATCGTAAATGGCATTGTGAAATATTTTATCGCAAGGTAATTCTAAAATAGGTTTAAGTGCGTTAGTAAAAACTTTTGCGTCTAGATTATGCCCTCCCTCGTGTGCAATAGGATAGTATCCTTCCCATCCCTCGACAGCTATGGCAACACCTATGACTCTACCACTTTTTGTAGCCCAGCCAGGCCCCATGCTTTTATTTAAGCCATCATCTTTTGTTTCTAAATCTATTGCAATTTCTTTCGCATCCGTAAGATCAGGAACTACTTCTGGTGGCACCCATTCACTTGGAGTTTGAAAAAAATTACCTTGGCTCATTTTTTTAACTTTTCTCTTTTGTTTCGTCTCTTTGTCATATTTTCATATGCTTTCTTCCAATCTTTTATTACACCGAGCTTAACTAAATGTTTTGCAGCTTTTAAATTTAAATCATCAAACCAGTCTGGTTTTCTTTTCATAGTAATTCTGTGAACTCCCTATCTGTTTTGCTTGCAATAATATGTAATGATTTTTTTGCCCTGGTGGCACCAACATAAAACACTCTCCGTTCATCATCCCTTTTTTTAGAAATGCTGATATCAGCTTTTCTTGGTAAATCTGTTAGTAGCATAACATTGTCTGCTTCGCTACCCTTAGATGCGTGTATGGTAGAAACCCTTATATTGCTTGCAGAATTAAAGCTTGATCTACGTAAAGCCACATTCATATACAATCTCATAGATTCAGGAACATCATCTAAAGCTACGTCCCAAGGTAAATTAATATCTACGTTTAACCCATGATGCATAGTTAAAGATTCATGATCATACATAGCAGCAGGGTCCATTTGTTTAAGTTTTTCTTTGTATCCATGTTGTATTCTGCCACTACCACTTATGTAATAATAAATATCTTTTACTGTTTGAAGATCTACTGCTCCTTCTTTTAGTCTATCCCAACCTTGGACAGCTCGAATCAAACGATCAGAAACAGATGATCTATTTTTAAATGTATAAAACATGCCCTCTTGTTTTAATCTATTTAATACTTCTTCTAACATGTAATTAGTTCTTGCTAAAATTAACCACTCGCCCTGTGATAAGTCAGTGTGATTATTAAAACGCATGCGGTGACGCATGACAACTCCTTCTTCTTTTTTTGGGTTCCAATCTTTTTGTACCCGGTCATTTACTTTACTAATCAAGTCACTTGCCACATGATGCACGGCCCTTGGTATTCTATAAGATTGTTTTAGTACATGTCTTTCGCCACCAATTTGTTGTAATCTTTTTGTATCTGCACCAGCCCAATCAAAAATTGCTTGGTCGTCATCTCCTGCGATATGTGCTTTCTGTGAATTGCGAACAAGTATCTCAACCATTTGCCATTGTATGAAACTTAAATCCTGTGCTTCATCAATAATGACAACATCAAAAGCAGGACAACCTTGTTGTGCAATAAATTCTATTATCATATCTGTAAAATCAAGCTTTGCTTTTTTGCCTTTGTATCTTGTTAGACCCGAATCTATTTGTTCTAATCTTTCTAAACCAAATTCAAGATGCTCTGTGCAATTCATAAACTCATTTGACAAGCTCACTCCTTTTATTTTTGCTTGATCAATTAATTTTAAATACGGATCTTGCGGTGTCGATATGCCAAGGTAGTCAACATTTTTATTTGGATTAATTAGTTTTATTTGTAGTGACTCGGACACCTCTTCATAATCTTTGTCTCCCATTACATCATCGGTTGCTAATCCTAATGTTAGGTAAGCCATGCTATGCAATGTCCTAAAATATTTTAAATCTTTTCTATTTAAATTAAACTTTTCCATTGCTCTATCAATGGCTTCTTTCGCAGCTCTTTTTGTAAAAGCAAAATATCCTATTCTATCCGGGGGAGTTCCTTTTTGTAGTTCAGCTTCGACAATACCAAGTAGATGTGTGGTTTTACCGGTGCCAGGTGGACCAAATATTATATCAATCTTTTTGCTTTGGCTGTCTTGTAATATCATCTTGTATCATCATTAAGTTTAATTTTATCATTTTCAAATCATTCACTATCATTCGTTTTGTTAGCTTTGCTGATTTGTTTTCTGCTTTAGATACTAACTGCGCAGCTATACCTAAAGTTTCTTTAATTAGTTTTTCCATTCATCACCTCCAAAATTATTGTTCCTATGTGGTAGGGGATTTGTGGGACGAGACTGTTTCCGAGACATTTAAGTCTGTCCACCCTGTTGGATATCCCATCAGCCACTCTACCCACGTCGGGTTCAATTGCCCAGTTGTCTTCTCTCTTCCACCCTCCGTATCGATCACTATTGTTGATAAACTTTTTTGTGTGCCCTTCTTCCCGGTATCCCTTCTTTGATAACCCAATCTCGCTTCGTGAGCTGCCGGGGTTGGCCACAGTCTTGGCTCTCTTACTTGATCCGCCAATCTGATTTGTATTGTGTGACCACTTTTTCGTTTTAGATGGCCCTCGGCCAACGACTCTTTGATCTTGTTCAGATTGCTCCCCCCGGAGTATGCGTCTGGTGTTCGCCACAATCCAGACTCTTTCTCTTTTGTGTTTGGCACCGACGCTAGAAGCTGAAATACTAAACGTCCTCGCGGAGTAGTCTTCACTTTCCAAGTTCTCGAGTACGGTGTCGAGACCGAGTTTAATGTGTCCACTAACATTTTCTCCAATAACCCAAGTTGGTCTGAGTTCTTTGATAAGTCTAAACATTTCTGGCCAGAGGTGTCTTGGATCTTCTTCACCTTTTTTTCTACCTGCGACGGAGAAAGGTTGGCAAGGGTATCCTCCTGTGATGATGTCGATGGGAAAAAGTCCATCTGCTTTGAGTCTTTCATAATTCAATCCCTTAATATCTTCGTACTGCTTAACATGTGGCCAATGTTTTTTCAGCACTTTTCTTGAATACAAATCTATATCACAAAAAGCTGCGGTTTCAAAACCACCAGTGGCTTCAAGTCCAAGACTAAACCCACCAATGCCACTAAATAAATCTAAATGTTTTAGAATGGTAAGTCCTCCTTTTCTGATTCCATATCCGGAACAGGGAGCTTTGAGATTCTTTCAAATGCTTCTGCGCCTATCTTCCACATTCTACTATTTTTCTTATCTGCTTTTCTAACTGCTTGATCAGCTCCAAGTTCTCTTAATCTTGCAGCGGTTCTTATTGTATCATAGCCTCTAAATCTTTGCTTATCTAAGTATTGCGTTAAGAACTTCATTTTAAAATAAATGTATCCATCTTCATGATAACATTTGCCATAAGCAACTTCATCCATTGTTTGAGCCTTACCTAAATCATTTACAAAAGAATGTAAGTGTTCATCAAATCTACCATCTAATGTTGTATCCTCTGCTAACTTTTCTATTTGTGCATTTTTAGCCAGTTCTGTTAATCTTGCTTTCCAATCTTTCTTTGTCATCTCAGGTAACACAATATTGATTTGATCAAAGCAGGCTTTTGCAAAAAGATTATATTCAAATAAATCGTTTGATCTTATGCGCACTTGTTTTTTATCTATCGTTATGTACCAATAAGAATTTTCAGTTTGATATTTTTTTATATCTGTAAAGTCATATTCAATGTCTCCCTTGATACCAAACTTTCTTAGTCTGCACTTTGGCTCTACACAGTAATTACACATGGGTCTTGTCTTACACATGTAACCCTCGTATTCTTTGCCCTCATGAGATTTAATTGTTTTTGTTACCTCCTTATATTCCAAAGGTGGTTTCATGTATTTATTATTAAAATCATTTACTTTGTTTTGCCAGGTGTCTGGCCATTTCTTTTTTGCATAAACAGAATAATGAAACAAGGCATTATCACGTCCTGCATTAGGAGTATCCGGGTCCATGCCTTGCACTACTCCAACCTCCATTAATTTTTCTATACAAGGTGGACCATCAAAACTATCTTGTTTTTTTGATGTCTTTACTTCTAAGTTTTCAAGTTCTTCTTTTGTAACTTTATACTTGTCATATAGATCAAAGAACTGCTGCAGATCAGCACTACTACCATCGTCCAAATAAGCGTAGCGCATAGTATTAGAAGCATTAAAGTAAGGTAGATTAAGCCAAGACCCAACATCCCCACGATCTGAATTAACTTCGACTTGTTTAGGAAATATTTCACAGTTACCATGACCCAAGCTTGCAGCTATTTCTTGTAACTTGTCTACCACAAGTTTTGCCGGAACTAACTCCGAGACAAAAATAAATAAATGTGCACCACCACTTTTTGAACGACATGGTACTAATGGTAGTTTATTTTTTCTAATTTCGGAAATTATTTTTTTAATATCTAAAGGATAAGTATCAATATCAATACAACCCCAAGTGCAATTGTTATCATCTCTAATGGGGATACTGCCCAACGATGGCGCCTTACCCTCAAGATGATTTTGCCATAGTGCATCTGATAAAGCACCTCTTTTAGTAATTGCAACACCATCTACCTTCTTTCCCTTTGATCCACCTGCTGTATACTGACCATATGCCCTGTCTAACCCTGCGAATACTTTTTTAAATTTGTTTATGTCCATTGTTTCTCAAGTAATGCAGCCCTACGACCATGCACGGGAGAAACACTTAGATTGCAGAACCATGCACGGTCTAACGAAGAGGGCTGAACTCCGCCTTTTACTCCTCTGCAACCTGACCTTTAAAATGGTGGGTTATCTTTTGATGTTTTATCTTCCTCCATTTCTGGCTGAAGCTTATCTTTAGCTGCACTCATATCTTTAGAAAAAGATGATGCCTCTTTAACATGCGCTTCACTTGAAAGTGTTGAGTCTAATTCAACCTTCCATTTGTACCAGGTTTTGTCTCCATTTTTAGCTTTCTCAGATTTAAGAAAGTAAGAATGGGACCACATAGGTGGTGTGAAATACTCTCCATTAGAACCTTCAATCTTAAGATTTTTCATCTTACTATTCCAGTTTCTACTTGGTGTCAGTTGTGATGACTTCATTGATACCACTGCTTGACTTGTTTCACCCTTTCCCCCAATAATCAACACAAAGTAATTAGCGGTCTCTTCAATGTAATTACCTGAGTTGTCATTCTTATAAAACTTTCCATCATCAGCACGTATCGTGTCATTCATGACTTCTTTAGATTGGTGCACGGACACTGGCCCTTTTGCACCACTCCCAACAGGAGCCCACTCAACATATGTTTTATGATAGACACAAGGTATAACCTTAACACCTTGTTCACTAGGCCATGAATCTCCTGTAACAGAATTAAGAATCTGACCAGCTCGTAGAGCTTCATCATTTTCTATTTCTGGAGACATAGCTTGTAAAAGTTTTAATCGAGGAAGCTGCAGATCATCTGCACCCATCTCTTCAAACCCTGTATCAGCTCCTTCGAACTGAGACATGATCGCAACAGCAGCACTGCCATTACTCTTCGTTTGTACTTGTTTCTTTTTAGTCATTTTTCATACCTCATTATTTAAAGTTACGATTGCTTGATACTGACTTTATTAAGCCTAAAGGCACCAAACAATTTCTCATCAAAGTCTATGCCATCTCTGGACTTTGCATTCAAATACGAACGTAACGTACTTGGATGTATTGATGAGTTTTCATTCGGGACTAACCCCGAATCCTCTGCTAGTGATTTGAATTCTTGAGCAACTTTGTCTTCGCCCTTTTTAAAATCCACACTAACGACATTCTTTATTATATCACCATCGCCTTGCTGACGCACCCATTTAAACGCAGCATCTTTATTTTCTTCCTTAATGCTGCAATATAATTGTTCTTTCGTGGTGACTTTAGATCCATCTGTAAGTTTTAATTCAGACACACCCTTTGATTGTAGAAGATCGGTGATGCTGTCAGCTAACACCTGCTCTTCTTCTTTTAATTTTTTTACCTTGAGTTCTGTCAATTCAATTTGTTCTTGAACTGATTGTATGCGCTCAATCTCTGATCCTAATTGACCGAGAGCCTCATCATCTATTTTATTAAATGATTCGGTTGATACATCTTCAAATAGTTTTGTTATTTTATTCATGTCTCTCTCCCATAATTTTGTATTTAATACTTGCAATTTATCTCATAGTCAACTATAAAAAACCAGGATGAGTGGATTAAATTTTAAAACAAAGCCTTATGCCCATCAGCTCAAGGCTCTAGAACAGTCATATAACAAGGAATACTATGCATTTTTTATGGAGATGGGTACAGGTAAATCTAAAGTTTTGATAGATGAGATTGCTAATTATTATTTAGAAAAAAAGATTGATAGTGCAATTATCATTGCACCCAAGGGCGTATATCGTAACTGGGAAAGAGGTGAGATACCCACACACTTATCAGATGATGTGCCATGCAGTGTTGCAACTTGGAAAGCACCAAGCGAAATGACAAAGAATGATAAACAAACTTTAAAAGATATTGTGCAGCCGAATGGTAAACTTCGTATTGTGTTGATGAACATTGAAGCACTTAGTGGATCTGTTGGGATAAAATATGCAACACATTTTTTACACAGAAACAACACACTCCTGGCTGTCGATGAGTCAACCACAATCAAAACACCTAATGCTGCAAGAACTAAGAACGCTTTAAAAATCAGTAAGTTAGCTAAGTTTAGACGCATCATGACAGGGTCTCCTGTTACAAAGAATCCGCTTGATGTGTATTCACAATTAGAATTTTTAAGCCCGGATATTACACGACAAAATTATTGGGCGTTTAGATCTAGATATGCAATTTTAGTGCGCAGAAATTTTGGGGCACGTGCCACGCAACTTGTTGTAGGGTTTCAAAGATTGCCAGAACTAAATACAATTATAGATCAACATTCGTATCGAGTATTAAAGGAGGATTGTTTGGACCTACCAGAAAAAATTTATACAAAAAGATTTGTATCACTAACCAAAGAACAAGTTAAAGCTTATGAAGAGATGAGAAGATTTAACATGACACAAGTAGATGGTAAAACGATGACAAGTTTATCAACACTATCTGCATTAATTCGTTTGCATCAGATTAGCTGCGGTCATATAACTTTAGATGATGGCGAAACAAAAGAAATAAAAAGTAATCGCATGCAAGAATTACTAAACGTACTTGATGAAGTAGACGGCAAGGTTATCATCTGGGCCAACTATAGATTTGATATTCAAAACATTCAAAAAACATTAGCAGAAAAATTCGGAGAAGAATCTGTTGCTACGTACTATGGTGATACAAAAGATAAAGATCGCCAAGACATAGTTGATAGGTTTCAAGATAAAGATTCTAAATTAAAATACTTTGTTGGTAATCCATCAACAGGTGGTTATGGTTTAACATTAACTGCAGCTCACACTGTTGTGTATTATTCCAACACGTATGATTTAGAAAAGCGTATGCAATCAGAAGATAGAGCGCATCGTATTAGCCAAGTAAATAAAGTTACTTACATTGATATGATTGCTGAAGGTACGATTGATGAAAAGATTGTGCAAAGTCTTCGTAGTAAGATTGATATCGCTACTGAAGTAATGGGTGAGCAAATTAAAAAATGGGTTATCGAACCTATTAAAAAAAGAAAGGAGTCCTAATGGACACAAGTAAATATAAATCTGTAGCCACAAAGATGGATACATACAACAAAGCAAAAATTATTGCTAGTCATTCGCATCGATCTATCGGAGCTGTTATCTCCATGTTAGTAGATCAAGAATGGAATAAACAAAAGCCAGGTGTAAAAAAAGAATTAAAGAGTGCTGCGTGATGTTTGACTTTTGGCATATAGCTGCAATCGTATTGGTGTTTGCTCTTGGTTTCATGCTTGGTGAAAAATGGAAAAGAAACAAATCCAAAAAACAAGCGATACATTATTTGATGAATCGACTGGAGTATGATTTAAAAGAAAACAACATAAAGATATATAGAAAGAAACCTATAACAGATGAAGACCAAAAAAAATTTGAAGCGTTGCTTAAAGGTAGAACACGGTAAGCTTCGAGCTGCAGCGCTTCGCGATCCACGGACCACGAAAGATGTTGCGGTTCGTATGCGTTTACATCGTATTGAATCTATTATAAAGAGGAGATATGGTAACGATTATTTGTTCGAGCTGCAAAGGTAACGGTTATATAAGGCTGAAATTTGAAGCAGAAGAATCCATACATCAATGTGAAGTTTGTCATTCTCAAGGCGAAATTGAGGAAGAAGAAGAATAAAAGTTTACTTTTCCTATAAAATGGCATACACTTTGGCAGCAACAAAGGCTGCTTATGAGTATTACATTGCCCAATAGTCCTGTTAGTAGAATTAGCAGGTGTTTTAAGTGCAATAATCTATCCGTGGAGTTTTGGAATCCGAAGTATAATCGCAGCTACACGGTGGAAGAATGGTTGACTATCTGTGATGAGGGAAGAGAATCACTACGCAAGATCCTCGGACCTATTGTAGAAGATCCGAAGTGGTTTTTTGATTAAAGATCCACGGCCCTTGGGCCTTGTTACTTTTTATTAATTTGTTCATCAATCATTCTGCCAAGAACAAACACCATGAATCCAATGAAAACCAGGGCTAAAAGTATTAGCCCTAGTAAGATATTCGTTATCACTTTTTAGGTTTCTCCATAAGTAAAGCCATAAAACTCTTGAAAATCTTTTAATGACCAAGATTTCATGCTTTGTTTAATATTATCATCAGATAAAATGTTTCCATTTTTATCTGTTACTTCATCAAGATCATAATTAAATCCTGAAGCATAATCTAAAAAATCTTTTTTAGTATATTTTTTTTTCATCATGCCCTCCAATAGTAAGTATCATTGTTAAAATCTATCTGACTATAATCCATTTCAACTGCGTCTGCCCAACCTTGCCAATCTATGTGATTGGATATTGGGTTATACTCATCTCGACCGTCAATATAACCGAAATCATAAGCCATGCTCTCGCAGTAATCCACCCAATATCCCTCACGAATAAATGTTACGCCCATGTCAAAGTTATCTTCTCCAACTTCTTCAATAACTTCTTTTATCTCCGTGATTCTTTCTAAATCATCTTCTTTGTCCAATGTTTTTAGTTCATCTAACAAATCTCGACTATCAATTATATCACTCATGACTTCTCCAATGGTTCAGTAGTAGTGCTTGTAACTTCAACCACTTCTGATGTATCAGGGTCAACGGACATAGCAATGTCCGTCGCTTCTTCTTTGTTGATTGCATTAACAATCCAAGTATCTTGCTTGATGTAGCGTTCAGTTACTTTGAAAGTTTTTAATCCTTCTTCTTCTTTCAAGCGATCTGCAGCTTCTTCCATGGCTCTTTCTTGTTGGTCCATGACCCACGAATCAAACTTATTCATTATCTGACTCCCTAACATTAATTATTACTTCTATATTTCTTGTTGCCCATTCACCATTAACTGTTTCGTGCCACTGCTCAAGTAAAGGTACTAATTTTTTTAATTCAATACCATCTGTGCCATCAAGACTAGACAACAATTGGTTATTTTTACGTTTGCCTTTGGTCCACTTTGAACCAATGTTATTAACGACATATTTATCTACAATCATAGTTTCTCCTTTTGATGTATGATATACTAATTATCCCATATAGATACTGATGTCAAATAAAAACACCCCCTCCAATGAAGAATGAAAACATTAAGAGGGGGAAAGGGAGTGAATAAGATTCATCTATACAGTGCTATAGTTATTTCTACAACATATTTATATTTAACCTTTCAAATACTACGCGTAGCGGTGTAGCGGTGTAGCGGTAGTGAAATAATATATACATTACAATGACTTAAACTTGTTTTAACCGCTACATGTCCGCTACGTCTGGTATATATGGCGTAGCGGTAGATTCCTTGTTTTCTGCCAAAAACATGTTATAAGGGTATCATGGAACTAGAACAGTTACGAGACAAACTGACACCAAAACAAGCAAAGTTTTGTTTATTGTTTGTTCAAGAGGGTGACACAAAAACAGCTACGGAGTGTGCAATCCTGGCCGGATACTCAGAAAAGAGGGCAAGAATTGAGGCCTCCGAACTACGCAAACATCCTGGTTGTACTGAATATATACGTGAGCTGCGGAATCAAGAAGAAAAGAAATATGAAATTAATCTTTACAAACATTTAAAAAGGTTAGATCAATTGAGTAGAGGCGCAGAAGAAAAAGGCAATTGGAATGCAGCCGTTACGGCTGAAAAATCCAGGGGTCAAGTTGGTGGTCTTTACATTGACAGAAAAGAGATAATGCATGGCAGTATAGATCAATTGAATCGTGAAGAAGTTGATAAGTTACTGCGAGATATGGACAAGAGATTGTCTATCGAGGGGAGTTATAGTGAGGTAAATGACAACGAAACCGGAGACGAGATTCTGGAAAAGAATCAAAGATAAATTTACAAAAGTTACCTTAACAAGAATTGAAGCAGTCACTCCGTTAGGATTGCCTGATGTACTTGCCGTTTATAAAATCACAGATAAACAACGAGGACAGTTTTGGATAGAGCTTAAGGTAACTACGGGTAACAAAGTCAAGCTATCCCCCGGTCAAATATCATGGCATATGAGCCATAATACGAATGGTGGTTGTTCGTTTATCATGGCTACCCCCCTCGGACGAGGAGGCATCTCGATTTATTCTGGATCTTGTGCCTTGAGACTTGCAAAGTTAGGCTTGAGCCTTGAACCCTGCGCCCTAATCCATGAGCCTTGTGACCTTGAACCCTGGTTTTTGAATCAGGTAACTTAGGTGAGTGGGGAGTGTGTATATTAGTCATCTGCATAATGACCGCAACTCCTGGCCCACTCAATTAAATTAGGCCGCCAATTGGCGGCCAGGATTTTTATTTGTCACAGAAAATAACATCGAATCCATAATAACATTCGAGGTACCAATCTTGAGGGTTATTCATCATATCGTATGATTCAGGATGAGAGCTCAAAGAGTAGCCCACGCCCCAATCATATGGACCAGCTTCATATGAAACCATGATCCCTTTTGGATCTTCTTTGTATGGCTGCTTAAAAACTTCCCAAGCTGGATCGTGGCCCACGTCTTTCGCATGTTTACAGAGCGCCTGATAAAACAACTCGGCAGCTTCTTCTTTGCTCACCTTTTCTTTTGTAAAGTCCGGCAAGTATTTATTAATTAATGTATCTGACATATATTTACTCCTTTAATATTATATAAGATAAATCTCATACAATGTCAATTAAAATCTTGCGCCTTGCAGCTAACAATTCGGCTTGTTCAGTCGGACATGTTAGCTGCTTGTGCCTTGCGGCTTAATCAAGAAGCTGGATAACAAGTTTAACCCATGCTGCATGGAAAACCAGCTTCTTGAATAAACCAGGCAAGGACCACCCAAAAGGGTGATCCTCTAGGAGTGATTAGTAAAGATTTTCAAAATTTATTGTTTCTTCTTCTGCTCCATCTTCATGAATACAATCCCAAGATATTTCTATATCTTTAAGAATTGTTTTCTTCATTCGAAACAATGCTTCAGCAATTTTACGAGGGCAATCCCAAGCCGTATTGAATTGATAAGATAAAATTTTATCTGTATCATCTACTAGTTGAGTATCAACAGCGTTCCATTTCGTTCCCCAATTATTAATACTCCAATCGTACCAATTATTCTCTCCGTATTTTTCTCTTTCCTCTTCTCCGAGATTGCCACGAAAAGTATCTTTTGGCATTGGAATAATATTATTGAAATCAAAATCATTTTCATTTGACTTCAACATAGTCTTTAGTGTTTTGAGTTGTTTTTCATTACCCTCAAACACTACAGTATTATAAGTCCAGTTAGGCATATTCACTCCTTTGTTAATATGTTTATTGACATATAAAACTTTATGGGATATTAGTCAATACATAATTTAACGAAAGGGTTTGATTATGGAAAAGACGACAAACGTTGGGGGAACTTTCCTCCGAGGATATATAAAAGCAAGTTATGACCAACTCGTAAAAGCATTTGGTGAACCACATGACCCGGATGGTGATAACTATAAAACAGATGTTGAATGGGCTTTTGAATTTGCTGATGGTACTATTGCCACTCTTTACAATTGGAAGAATGGTCATAACTATTTAGGTGAAGCCGAGGGTCTAGAACTAAATGATATTTATGAATGGAATGTAGGTGGTAACAGTGACAAGGCTGTCTCTAAACTTCTAGAAAAATTAAGAGCATAATTAAGGGGGCATTGCCCCCTTATTTTATTTTTTAAGTCTTGTGACCTTGCGCATTAAATCATTTAT
>VMHT01025770.1_pt1 | contig 16485 bp, 14 predicted proteins | sample 4693611 | NCBI WGS metagenome assembly VMHT01 (sample SAMN12280063, study PRJNA550983) | marine metagenome | isolation source: seawater sampled from same location over 5 years 0.02-0.2 micron viral filtrate | place: USA: collected off the coast of southern California halfway between the port... ... | reverse complement strand
AAGCGTTGCATTTTTCCATCAAGGGGTTGAGAAGCGCACACAAGCAATAAGCACCTCAACAAACACAAACGCACAAATAGATTACGTTACAGTAAGTGGTCAAGACAACAACGACACCTATGAGGAACGAGTATTAGCTGATGGGGGTACGCTTGAAACTTCAAGGTGTTTAACAGATTTTTTAAGGCAGTTAGATATAGGACTTGTGGATGAGGTTTATGTAACGTCCTCAACAGGCACAGAGGTTATCAAAATACTAAGCACAGAGGAATGTAAGTACGAACCATACAAGGTTACATTTGTAAATAAGTATGGCGCACTTCAAGACCTTACCTTTTTTAAGAAATCAGTAGAATCAACCAACGTAACATCTGAGCAGTTTAAGGCATCTATATTTGACCAAAGTACCCTAAGCTACAAAACACATCAACACCAACAACAAGCGTTTTTAGCACAGGGCAAAGATAGAATCACAATGAATACAGGATACGTCAACGATGATCACAATTCTGTAATAGAAGAGCTGTTGCTTAGTGAGCAAGTTTACTACACAGAGATTACAGAAACAGCAGAGGTTGTGATACCTGTAATACCTTTGACAAAATCTGTAACATACAAGACGAGTGTAAACGACAGACTTGCAAACTACACAATAGAGTTTGAACACGCTTTTGATAAAATTAATAATATAAGATAGTGCAAAACATTCAGCTATTTATAGAGGGGCAAAGAGTAGATATGTTCAAGGATGAAAGCGTATCTATCACTCAGTCTATCCAAAACGTTAAGGATATTGCTAAGGTGTTCACAGAGTTTACTAAAACTTTTACACTACCTGCATCAAAAGCAAACAACAAGATATTTAAGCATTACTATAACTTTGATATCACAAATGGCTTTGATGCAAGGGTAAAAAAAAGCGCTACACTTGAACTAAACAACTTGCCATTTAAAAAAGGTAAGATCAAATTAGAGGGTGTAGATTTAAAGAATCGTAGACCAAAGTCGTATCGTATAACTTTCTTTGGTAATACTGTAACCCTTAAAGATTTGTTGGGGGATGATAAACTTAACCAACTTACAGCATTAAATAATTTTAGTGAAAACTTTGGGGCTACTGACATTGAAAGAGGTTTAAAACGTAATTCGTCAACTTATCAAACAGGCACAGTTGATACAATCATTGGTTCTAACATTACAGATAGTAGTGGATTTGGAAGTGTTAGTACAGGGGATCTAATTGTAAACACAACAACAGGCAATACCACATTTATATCAAATGCATCAACATCAACAGAAATTGTATTAGATGAACAGATATTTACAGTTGGTCAAGCGTATGAGATATCAAATCACGTTTTAGTGCCACTCATAACCCACACATCAAGACTTACATACGATAGTGGCGAAAACATACAAGGCAATGGCAATTTATTTTATCAAGCAGGAACAAGTGTTACATATCATCATGGGGTTGCTTGGAACGAATTGAAATACGCTATTAGATTGCAAAAAATTATAGAAGCAATACAAACTGAGTATAGCATAACTTTCTCGACCGATTTCTTTACTCAAACAAATACTGCTTTTTTTAATTTATATATGTGGCTGCACAGAAAAAAGGGTGTTGTTACAAGTGGCGGTCAAGTTGCAAGTTTTACAAAAGTAATTGATGGTTGGTCAACAGCAACAGGCGATACAGCAGATATGATAAACTCGTCAACTATAAAAATTACAAATGACAATTTTATTGACGATTTTAGATTGACCCTTACACGATCTGATACCACACCCTTTGACTTGACTTTATTTAAAAATGGTAGCTCAATACATACAATCACAAATCAAACAGGCACAAGCATTTCATTAGATATTGATTCAATAACAACTGTTAATGACGATGATGAGTTTTATGCTGTGTTAACATATCAATCAGGCACTACATTTAGTCAAATAGAGTGGTCAATCGATTTCACAACGCCAAGTGGTAGTGATGTAGATAGATTCCAAACAGGAACTTTCACAACAACAGCAGTCTTTGAATTTGCAATAACAGAACAAATACCTGAGATAAAAGTAATAGACTTCTTGACAGGTATATTTAAGATGTTTAACCTTACTACTTTTGTTGAGGATAGCGGGACTATATACGTTGACACCTTAGATAACTTTTACACAAATAAAAAATCAACAAGCACATCATACGATATAAGTCAATTTGTTGATGTAGATTCATCGCAGGTTAATGTAGCTTTGCCTTACAAAGAGGTATCGTTTAGCTTTGAAGATACTGATACGTTTTTTGCAGAATCTTTTAATCAACTTCAGAATAGAGAATGGGGCAAAGCAGAAGCTACAAACATAATATCTTTATTGACAGGTGCAAATGAAACGATAGAGGGTTCTGAGTATAATGTTGTTGCACCTTTTAGCCATTTTCAATTTGAAAGACTTATCAATCTTAATGACGACAGTCAGACAGATATTCAATGGGGTTGGTCTGCTGATGACAACCAAGAAAGCTTTATTGGTAAGCCATTGGTATTTTATCCTGTACACGAAAACCCAACACAGAGTATAAGTTTTATAGATAATGTAAGCTCAACAGGCAGTTATGACGACCACAAACAAATTTCAGTAGCTGTATCAATGCCATCAAATAGTGTTGCTTTCGCATCAAGCACATCTACTGCTAATATCAACTTTAAGTTAGAGAAAAACGAATATACAGGCGATAGCAGTTTTACAGGTACGTTGTTTCAAAACTATTATAACAGTTATATTGCAAATGTGTTCAATACAAAAAACAGACTTACAAAAGTAAAGGCATATCTACCCCTTAGAATACTTTTAAACTTTACACTTGCTGATAGGTTTGATATCAATGGTAAAAGGTATAAGATTAACAGCATAGACACGAACTTAGCAACAGGCGAATCAAACATAGAACTATTAAACGAATTATGATACAGAATATCTTAGAGTTACTACCCTATGTAAAAGATGGCTCGGAAAACATCCGGATAGCTAAAGGACAGAACTATCTACCTAAGAACTTAAAACAAGCATTTACTCAAGTTAAAAAAGAAATAAAATGGCAATCAAAAAAACAATCATAATTGATGCAAACACCGATGGTGCTGAAAAAAGCATTGACAAGTTAAAAAAGAGTACAGATAATCTAACCGAAAGTACAGATGAGTTATCAGGTAGCTTAGATAAAGTTACAGGTGGTGCAATCACAAAATTTAAGGGATTAATGGTTAGTGTCAAAAATGTAGCTAAAGGTTTAAAGGGGCTAAGAGCTGCTGTAATATCCACAGGTATTGGTGCTTTAGTTGTTGGCGTTGTTTCTTTAATACAGGCATTTAAAAGGTCAGAAGCAGGGCAAAATAAGTTTTCAAAACTTATGGGGATGATTGGCGCTGTTACAAGTGTGCTATTAGACAGGATGGCTAATTTAGGTACTGCAATAATTAACGTATTTACCAATCCCATTCAATCACTTAAAGATTTCGCTGCAAATCTAAAGAGCTTTGTTGTTGATAAAGTCAATAACGTACTCAATGGCATAGGACTTTTAGGAAGTGCAATTAAAAAAGTTTTTACAGGCGATTTTAGTGGTGCTTTAGCTGATGCAAAAGATGGATTTGTTGCTTTAAATAATGAATTGAACCCTGCTGTAATTGTTACTAAAGCGTTAGTTAAAGAAACTTCTAATCTTGTAAAAGAGATGAAAGAGGAAGCTAAGATAGCAGGTCAAATAGCAGACCAAAGAGCAGAAGCCGATAAACTTGAAAGAGAATTGTTAGTAAGTAGAGCAAAGGCAGATAGAGAAAGAGCTGAACTTTTAGAGAAAGCAGTAGATAGGGAAAACTTCACAACACAACAGAGAATTGAATTTTTAAAAGAAGCCGGCAGGGTTGAGGAACAAATCACAAATCAAGAGATAGAAGCTGCAAGATTAAGACTTGAAGCTAAACAAGCTGAAAATGCTTTGGGTTTATCTACTAAAGAAGATTTAGATGAGGAAGCACAATTAAAAGCAAACCTTATACAGTTAGAAACAGCAAGACTTACAAAACAAAAAGAAGTAACATCTCAAACTATTGCATTAATAAACGAACAAAGAGCAGCAGAGAAAGCAATACAAGATGAAAAAGATGCCGAACAAGCAGAGAGAGACCAACTTGAGGCAGAAAAACAAGCACAATTAGACGCTGATAAAAAAGCAAGAGATGAAGCTATACTTGCAGCTGAATTAGATATTGAGAATCGTAGAATAGCAGCAAAGAAAAAAGTAGTTGACCAAGCCATAGCGTTGTTCGGTGCTGAAACAGCAGCAGGTAAAGCAGCACTCATAGCTAAGCAACTTTTGAACGCTCAAGAACTAATTGCAGAAGCTCGTAAGACTGTAACATTCGCATCTCTTTCAGCTTCAAGAGCATCTACCGCTATTGCAGCAGGTACTGCTGAAACTGCTAAAATTGGTTTTCCTCAAAATATACCTATGTTGATTGGATACGCATTGCAGGCAGTTGGTATCATTGGTGCAATCACTCAGGCAGTAGGTAAGTCAAAGAGTGTAGCAGGTGGTTTAGGGGGTGGCTCTGCACCATCAGTAACACCCACAGCACCAAGAGCAGCAGCGCAATCACAATCAGTACCCCCTGCATTTAACATTGTAGGCGCATCTGATACTAATCAGTTAGCAGAAGCAATAGGTGGTCAAGCACAGCAACCTGTCAAGGCGTTTGTAGTGTCAAACGATGTAAGCACAGCACAGGAATTAGATAGAAACATCGTAGAGGGTGCATCGATAGGATAAATACAAAAACTAAACTAAATACGTTATATAGATATGCGAATTGTAGAACTGATTTTAGACGATGAAGAAATCACAGGGATTGAAGCGATTTCAGTTGTAGAAAACCCTGCTATTGAAGAAGAGTTTATCGCACTTAAAAATGAAGAGATAAAACTCGCAGAAGTATCTGCTGAGAAGCGCATCCTACTCGGTGCGTTACTTATCCCAAACAAGCCCATATACAGACGTAAAGGCGATGAAGAGTATTACATATACTTTTCAAAAGATACAGTAGAAAAGGCATCACAGCTATACTTACAGAATGGCAATCAGAACAAAGCAACATTAGAACATCAACATAGCATTAACGGACTAACATTAGTAGAGAGTTGGATAGTAGAAGACGAGAAACACGACAAAAGCAGAAAGTACGGACTAAATGTACCTGTGGGAACTTGGATGGGGGCTGTAAAGGTCAACAACGAAGAGATATGGGAACAGTTTGTAAAAACAGGAAAAGTTAAAGGGTTCTCTATTGAAGGGTACTTCGCTGATAAGATGGAACGCCCTAAAGAACCTATTAATGACTTTGATGAGGACGAAGCACAGGATATGCTTAAATACATCCGTAGAATCGTTAAGCAAGATGGCAGATACAAAGATGGCAAAAAAGAGGAATTAGAATCTTACTCTGATTATCCAAGTGGTGTAAAGAATAACGCAAAGCGTGGTATTGAACTTAACGAGAAAGTAAACAACAAATGTGCTACTGATGTAGGGAAAATTCGTGCAGCCACCCTCGCAGCAGGACGTCCTGTATCGAAGGAAACGATAAAGCGCATGTACTCATATCTAAGCAGAGCAGAAGAGTACTACGATGAAAGCGACTCAAAAGCGTGTGGTACTATCTCATACCTTCTATGGGGTGGTAAGGCAGGTAAGCGTTGGGCTGAAAGCAAGTTAAAAGAATTAGGCGAAATAGAGTTAGAATCTATGGTAGTCAATGAGAATATAGCTATTATTGACGATAGAGTTGCTTTTAACACCAAAGAGAAAGCATTAGAGATAGCTAAGGACTTAGGTTGTGAGGGTTATCACGAACACGAGTTTGAGGGACAAACATGGTATATGCCTTGTGAATTTCACAAAAAAGAAGATATGGCTTACCACAAATGCCCAAAGGGCTATAAGAAAAAAGATGGTAAGTGCGTTAAGATGGCTGAGGTTGGCGAACGTGGTGGTATCAAACGCTCAAAGAAAGCCCCTAAGTCAGACACCCCAAACCCAAAACCCAAAGGTAAAGGTACAGCTAAAGGCGATGCTTCCACAACAAGGGGCGCAAAGGTATCTAAAAAAGACGAAGCTACCCTAAAGAATAAGTCAGACGATTTCAATAAAAGATACAAAGACAAGTTAGGTTATGGTGTAAACGTAGGTATGCTTAAAGCTGTGTTTCAGCGTGGTTTAGGTGCATTTAACGTATCGCATAGCCCAAGAGTTAAAAGTGCTTCACAGTGGTCTTTTGCTCGTGTCAATGCGTTTTTATATTTAGTTAAAAATGGCAGACCTCAGAATCCTAAGTACACAGGGGATTTTGATTTACTGCCTAAAGGACACCCAAAGAAAGATGGCTAAAAGAATAGACTATATTAAAGTGTTAAAGCCAAAGGTACGCAGAAAGGGTGTACACGCTAAAACCAAAATGAGTAGTGTCAAAGGCTCAAAGCTATATAAGAAAAAATACAGAGGTCAAGGAAAATGATTAAACGACTGAAACGATTTATCACACCATCAAGGACAAGCCCTAAGTCATCAAGGCGTGGGTGTTTATGTGAAGATAATACATATCACGTTAAGTGTTGTGATGGCTCATTAAGGGCGCAAGGAATTGGGAAAGTTTAACCCAAAATACAAATTAATTTTTAAATACGTTATTATATTATGAAAGCGACAGAAATTCTAAGCAAAATCAAAACCTATCTTGGTGAAGATACTGCTGACATTGTAGAAAATGTTGAGCAAGACCAAGAGGTTAAAGTAGAGTTAGCGCAAGCAAAACTTGAAAACGGAACTGTCCTTGAAGCGGAAGCGTTTGAGTCAGGCAAAGAAATCTTTATCCTTACAGACGATGAGAAAGTGGCTGTTCCTGTTGGCGAATACCAAATGGAAGATGGTCAAATCCTTGTTGTTCAGGAAGAGGGTTTGATTGGCGAAATCAAAAAAGCCGAAGCCAAAGAGGAAGAGGAAGTGGAAGCATCTGAGGAACAAGTTGAAGAGCAACTTGAAGAGGAAGAAGTTGAAGCTAAGTACGCAACTAAGGAAGAGTTAGCGGAAGTAAAATCATTGGTTGAGGAAATCAAGCAGATGATTGAAAAGAAAGAGGAAATGAGCGAAGTAGAAGAGCAAGTGAAAGAGGAACTATCTGAAACACCTGCTGCCGAAGCGATCACTCATAACCCTGAGCCACAACAAAAAGTTAATCTAAAGTTTGCTAAAAACAGAAAACTAAGCACTTTGGATAAAGTAATGTCAAAAATTGTTAACAGTTAAATATAAATAAAAATGCCAAATCCAACTATTACAGGTTCAAGTTATGCAGGGGAATTTGCGGGAAAATATATCGCTGCAAGTTTGTTCTCTGCAAAAACTTTAGATGAAGGTGCGATTACAATCCTACCTAACATTAAATTCAAAGCTGCTATGAAAGTAGGTGCGTTCTCAAATCTTGTACGCTCTGCTGATTGCGACTTTGATTCAACTACATCAGGTCTTACTCTGACTGAGAAAGTACTGAGCCCCACCGAATTACAAATTAATCTCTCTGTTTGCCGAAAAGAGCTGCACTCGGATTGGGAAGCTGCCCAAATGGGATTCTCTGCTTTTGATGAGCTACCACCATTGTTCTCTGACTTTGTTATTGCTCGTGTAGCTGCTGAGGTTGCACAAGCTACTGAAAACTCTATATGGGGTGGAACAGCAGGGGAAGGAAACTTTGATGGTTTTAAAACACTTTTACAAGCTGATAGTGATGTAATTGATGTAACAGGAACATCTGTTGATGCTTCAAATGTTATCGCTGAGCTTAACAAGATTATTACAGCAATCCCAAGTGGCGTGTATGGTTCAGACGACTTAGTGTTGTATGTATCAACTTCAATCGCTAAAGCATACATCCAAGCACAAGCTGCTTTAGGATATAGAGAACTTTATAACGTAGGGCAAACTGAGATGAACTTCCAAGGGATTCCTATGTTTGTAACAAGTGGATTGAACACTAACAATGCAGTTGCTGCTCGTAAGTCTAACCTATTCTTTGGCACAGGTTTGCTAAATGATAGAAATGAGGTGCGTGTCATAGACACCGCCGAGACTTTAGGCGACCAAAATATCCGCTTTGTAATGCGTTACACAGCAGGTGTACAGCATGGTATTGGTGGCGATATCGTTCTTTACTCGTAATCAATAATTGTCTAACTTAAAAGGGGTGGGTAAGCCGAGTGCCTACCTACCCTTTTTTATTAAAATAAAATAATATGGCATGTGCAGTAACAAACGGACGTAGTTTACCATGTAAGAGTGGTGTCGGTGGTATAAAGTTTGTCTTTATCGCCCCTTATACTACGACCACACGAGATTTAGTTGTTGATACTGATGGCGATGTTACTTTAGATGGTTCGGTCAATTTTTTTAGATACGATGTTAAAGGAAACTCATCACTTGAAACAGCAATAAATTCAAGCAGAGAAAATGGCACGACTTTTTATGAAAGCTCGTTGAACCTTACTCTGACTTTTTTAGATAAAGCAACGCAAGAGCAGATCAAGCTCTTAGCACATGGACGACCACAGATTGTCGTTCAAGACTATAATGGCAATAACTTTTTAGTAGGTAAAGAGCATGGTGTCGAAGTAACAGGCGGAACAGTTGTTACAGGTGCAGCTATGGGTGATCTATCAGGATTCACTCTAACAATGACAGCACAAGAAACAGCACCACCATTTTTCTGTACTGCTGCACCTACTGATGACGCTTCAAGTCCAATTAATCCTACACCTTAATATATTTTTTGTATATTTGCGTATAGTTTTTTCATTAAGTTTGGTTTAGTTAAATATGGGGGGTGTAAAAGCCCCCCTTTTTTATTACACAAAATTTATAATCTATACGTTATATAAGTATGCATATATTGACTACATCGACAGGTTCTCAAAGTATTGATGTAATACCACGCAGGGCTGTATCAGGTGCATTGTCAATGTTTGTAAGAAACGAATCAACGAACATAGTCACTGAATATACAGCAGGCCAAGATTGGGATACATATACAGCTACGTTTAGTGGTTCACAGGTAGAGTGGGATGGTAGTGGGTTTTCGTTTTCAGAGGGTTCTACTTTTTTAAGAATAAATAATAAATATACCCTTACAGAAGATACATACTATTCTTTTGTATTGCAGGATACAGTAGGTAAGATATTTAAAGGTATGATGTTTTGTACAAATCAAACAATAAATCAAAGTACTAACTCATACTATCAGATAAACAAAAACCAATATGTAACACACTCTGCTGATAACGAGTTTATAATACTATGATAAAGTTAACTACATCAACGGATGCTCAGACCATAAAGGTTATACCACGCTCGTATGCAACGAATGTGAGTTTGATATTTAGGGATGACTCTACAAACACATCAGTTACATACACATCATCTGCTACCACGAACAAAAATCACTTAGTTATCAGTCAAGCTCTTGCTCTTAAAGAGGGTAGGTTTTATGATTTAACAATAAAAGAGGGTACAAGCGTTATATATAAAGACAAAGTGTTTTGCACAGATCAAACAGTTGACCAAGACACGAATAACTATTATACAGTTAATCAAGGGGAATACACAACAGAAACAACCTACGATAACGATTATATTATATTATGAAAAACGATTTAAGAATAGTTAACCTAAGCACCTACACAAGCCCTACTGTAAAAGAAGTACGGAATCAGGAATTTGTGAGCTATGGCGATGATAACAACTACTTTCAATATCTTATAGATAGATACAATGGTAGTCCTACTAACAATGCTATCATAAACGGAATTAGTGAGATGATATACGGTAAAGGGTTGGATGCTACTGATAGCAACAAAAAACCTGACCAATATGCACAGATGGTGTCTTTATTTAATGATGATTGTGTGCGCAAGTTAGTTTATGACTACAAACTGATGGGTCAATGTGCTTTACAAGTGATTTATTCTAAGGATAGAAGTAAGATTGTAAAACTTGAACACATACCTGTTGAAACATTACGAGCTGAAAAGTGCAACGATAAAGGCGAGATAGAAGCGTATTTTTATTTTAATGATTGGTCTAAGTACAAGCGAAGTAGTGAACTTAAAAGAATCCCTGCTTTTGGTACATCTAAAGAGGGTTTAGAGATTATGTACATCAAACCTTATAGAGCAGGTTTTAAATACTATTCGCCTGTTGACTATCAAGGTGGTACTCAATATGCAGAGTTAGAGGAAGAGATAAGCAACTATCATTTAAATAATATAATGAATGGTCTTGCACCATCTATGCTTATTAATTTTAACAACGGAACACCTGACCCTGAGCAAAGGGAACTAATCGAAAGACGTATCTATGAGAAATTTAGTGGCAGTAGCAACGCAGGTAAGTTTATCTTAGCTTTTAACGACAACGCTGAAACTGCTGCTGATATACAACCTATCCAACTTTCAGATGCGCATAATCAATATCAATTTCTAAGCGATGAGAGCGCACGTAAGATACTTGTATCACACAGGGTAGTGTCCCCTATGCTTTTAGGAATTAAAGACAACACAGGGCTTGGAAACAACGCAGACGAGCTTAAAACAGCTACCTTGCTAATGGATAACACAGTAATACGTCCATTTCAGCGTTTGCTTATAGAGAACTTTGACCAAATCCTTGCTTATAACAACATCTCACTTAATCTATACTTTAAGACCCTACAACCCTTAGAGTTTACTGACCTTGACAATGTAGCCGATATGGAAACACGAGAAGAGGAAACAGGGGTTAAAATGAGTAAAGAGGACTTAACTGATGAAGAGTTTGATATCATCCTTGACGATCTAAGGGGCGAAACAATATCTAACCGATGGGAAGCAGTTGACGTAAGAGAACAGAACGAGGATAACGAAAGTGTAGAGGATTGGGCTGTTAAGCACATTGAATCAAAGGAAGAAAAATTAGAAAAAAAGTCAATAGATTCTAAAAAGAGTGGGTTTAGCTATTTAGACAAATCCCTATACAAAGTAAGATACCGATACGCTGAAAAATACAGCTCAGGCAAATCAAGGCAATTCTGTCGTATTATGATGAGCAGAAGTGGTCGAGGTGTTGTGTATCGTGTAGAGGATATTGACAAAGCGAGTAATGCAGGTGTCAATAAGTCTTTTGGGCATAAAGGCAAAGCATACGATTTATTCAGATTTAAAGGTGGGGTAAACTGTGGGCATAGATGGGAAGAGGTCTTATATAGGCTAAAATCTAAGACTATGAAAAAAGTTATCCAAAATTACGATGAAGTAAACAAGATACCTAAGTCTTATGCACCTACCCCAAGAGGATATAAGGATGCAGAGAAAGCACCAAAGGATATGCCAAATAACGGACACCACCCAAATTATAAAGGATAATGGCAACAGCACTATTTATATCACGTACAGACCTTGTTAAGAACAGCATCATTGATGGTAATACTGATACAGATAAGTTTATACAATTTATCAAGATTGCACAAGAGATAGAAATACAAAACTATTTAGGTACTGACCTTTACAATAAGATTAGTGCAGATATCGTTGCAGGTACACTTGCCGGTAACTATTTAAGTCTTGTCAATGATTATGTACAGCCCATGCTTATATGGTGGGCGCAAGTAAACTACCTACCTTACGCTGCATATCAAATTAAAAATGGTGGTGTATTTAAGCACACATCTGAAAACGCAGAGAGCGTAAGTAAGTCTGAGGTTGATTACTTAGTGGCTAAGGCACGAGATACAGCAGAGTATTACACTCGTAGATTTATTGATTACATGAGTTTTAATGATAATTTGTTTCCTGAGTACAGGTCAAACAGCGACAGCGATGTATATCCTGATACCGATTCACTGTTTAATGGTTGGGTGCTTTGAGATACAAACCAAAAGACAAAAACATAGTTAAACTAAAAAGATTTTTGCAAAAGACCGAAACTAAAGTATGGCAAATCTTGAAAACAAAAGGATAAAGGATACCTACGAGGGTTTAATCAAAACTAATGATAACAATGCTATCAGTAGTGAGGTTGAGCTTACCGATGGTGCAGGTAATGGTACAGGGGTTAGTGTATCTACTGATGGTCGTGTAGTGGCATCAGGTACAGTTTCTTTTGGTTCTTTAAAAGATACAGGCGAAAACATTACAATCACAAAGTTTGTTGATGAAGCAGATGGGATTGCAAGTAATGATAATGACACAACCATACCAACAACAGCAGCAGTAAAAAACTATGTAGATAGCACAGAAGTTAATTCTGTTACAAGCGTAAACACGCAAACAGGTGCTGTTGTTTTAGGTACTGATAATATCTCTGAGGGGTCAAGCAACCTGTACTACACAGAAAGTCGTGTAAGTGCAAACTCAAGTGTAGCTGCCAACACAGCAAAAAATACTTACCCCTCTGCTGATGCAACTAAGGTAGGTCATATCACAGTTACCCAAGCTGTCGATTTAGACACCTTAGAATCAAACGTAGCTACAAACAATGCTAAGACAGGAATTACATCACAACAAGCAACAGATATAACTACAAATAATGCTAAGGTAGGTATATCTACAAGTCAGGCAAACGCCATCACAGCCAATACAGCTAAGATAAGTTTTGATTCTACAAGTAGCTCAAAGTTATCAGGCATAGAAGCAAATGCCGATGTTACAGACGCTGCTAATGTTACTACTGCCTTAAATAGTATATCGGTAAAAGAGCTGTCGGATATATCTACGTCAAGCCCATCAAACAATCAGGTTTTACAATTTAAAACATCAAGCAATAAGTTTGAGCCAACTACCTTAACAAGTACTGCCCCTGTGGATAGTGTTAATAGCCAAACAGGTACAGTTGTGCTTGATACAGATGATATATCAGAGGGTAGCTCAAATATATACTTTACAGATGCTCGTGTGGCAGGTAATAGTGCAGTAACAGCAAATACTGCCAAAACAGGTATAACTACATCACAAGCAAACGCAATAACTGCAAACACAGCTAAGGTAGGAATCACTACTGACCAAGCAAATGCGATTACTGCAAACACTGCAAAGAACTCTTATCCATCAGGCGATGCCACTAAGGTAGGACACTTGACTGTAACACAGGCAGTAGATTTAGACACTATGGAATCTGACATAGCCACTAACAACGCAAAAGTCGGAATTACCACAAGTCAAGCCAATGCCATTACAGCTAACACTGCCAAAAATTCATATCCGAGTGGGGATGCTACAAAGGTTGGTCATATAAGCGTAACACAAGCTGTTGACCTTGACACGATGGAAAGCAATATAGCAACCAATAATGCTAAGATTAGCTTTGATAGTACAAGCTCATCTAAACTTTCAGGTATTGAAGCGAGTGCAGACGTAACAGACACAGCCAACGTAACAGCAGCAGGTGCGCTAATGGATTCTGAGGTCGATACTGACATCAAAACACTATCATTACCTGCTAACACAACCATATCAACCTTTGCAAAAACTATCTTAGATGATGCTGATGCTTCTGCTGTACGCACAACTATTGGTGCAGGTACATCAAACTTAGCTTTAGGTACAAGCTCAACCACAGCATTAGCAGGGGATACAACTACAATATCAGGAAGTCAAGCAAGTGCAATCACAGCGAACACAGCTAAAAATACTTATCCAAGTGCAGACGCAACAAAAGTAGGATTTATAAGTGTTACTCAGGCTGTTGATTTAGATACTTTAGAGAGCGATGTAGCGACTAACAATGCTAAAGTGGGCATAACAACTACCCAAGCTGATAATATCACAGCAAACAACGCTAAAATAAGTTTTGACAGCACGTCATCTACAAAGCTCGGTACTATTGAAGAAAACGCTGATGTTACTGATACTGCAAATGTTACAGCAGCAGGGGCTTTGATGGATAGTGAAGTAGATACTGATATAAAGACTTTAAGTTTACCTGCAAGTACAACTATCAGTACGTTTGCTAAGACGTTTCTTGACGATGCAGATGCAGCAGCAGTAAGAACTACAATAGGTGCAGGTACGAGTAGCTTAGTTTTAGGCACATCGGCAGGTACAGCTTTAGAGGGCGATACAACAATACCAACAAACAACAACCAACTTAGCAATGGTGCAGGATACACAACTAACACAGGCACAGTTACAGAGGTTACAGTTGGCACAGGGTTAGATGTTTCAAGTGGAACGTCAACACCTGCAATAAGTTTAGACCTCACTGAAATATCAGTAGGTACAGGTTTAGATACATCAGCAACAGGCATATCATTAGACTTATCAGAGTTTACAGATATGACTGCTGATATGGAAACAACTGACGAATTTATTGTGCTTGATAGTAGCTCAGAAAGACGTAAGGCAGTAAACGAAATCAAATCAACTCTATTCAGCAACAATGACCTTTACAAAGTTATAGGTGTTGCCACAGACCATTCAAGTAGAGTTTTATCAGATAGTGGCACATCAGAGGGTGCTACGAGTATTATGCAAAATTTTGAAATTTTAATAGCGAACTAATGAGTTTATACGATAAAGCAAGTGTAGCGTTAATACCATCAGGAACTAAAGCGAGTAAATTATATTCAGTTTTACCTGCTAATGGCAATGGGGATTTTACACATAGTAGAGGTTCAACAGCAACAAGAGTAAACAAAGATGGGCTGATAGAAAGCGTTGCTACAAACGTACCACGTTTAGACTACCCTTTGACAAGTGGGGTGGTTGGCGATTGCCCTCATTTACTTTTAGAGCCAAGTAGAACTAATGACTTTGAGAGAACAGAAGAGTTTGACAATAGTTTTTGGTCTAAAAGCCAAGCGAGTGTAACAGCTAATGATACTGTTTCGCCGGATGGCTCACAGACAGCAGATAAATTAGTTGAAGATAGCTCTACAAACTTCCATAGGGTTTTTGTTTCGCCTACAACAACAACAGCAACATATACCTTTAGTGTTTTTGCAAAAGCTGATGAAAGAGAGTTTTTAGTACTTAGAAATAATTTATCAGGTGCTAATATAAATGCTTGTTTTAATTTAACAAGTGGTAGTATAACTTTCAATGGATTCAGTGGCGATGCTGAAATAGAAAATTATGGTAATGGGTGGTTTAGATGCTCAGCAACAGAAACAGACCCATCAGGTGGCGCTACTACATTTAGTATATTGCTATCTAATAGTGCAGTTACAAACAATACAATACCATCTTACACAGGCGATGGTTCAAGTGGTTTACATATATGGGGTGCGCAATTAGAACAAGGTAGCTACCCAACTTCTTATATACCTTGGGATGGCTCAGGAACTACAACACGCTCTGCTGATGCTTGTAATGGTTCAGGAACAAGTGCAGATATAAATAGCGAAGAGGGTGTTTTGTTTTTAGAGTTTGCGGCACTTAGTAATGATTTATCAGAAAGACGTATATCAATCAGTAATTCTTCAACAGGCAACGTAGTTAGAATAGGTTTTACGAGTGTAAGCAACAGAATTTTAGGCGTTATATTTAATGGTTCAAATCAAGCTGTGTTAACCACTGATTCTTACACAATAACTGATTTTCATAAGGTAGCACTGAAATACAAACAAAATGATTTTGCTTTATGGGTTGACGGCACAGAAGTAGCAACCGATTCAAGTGGTACTACGTTTGCTGCTGATTTATTAAACGAACTTGCTTTTGATAATGGGGGTGGTGGTAATGATTGGTATGGAAAAGTAAAACAGGCTTTGGTATTTAATAAATCATTAAGTGATAGCGAACTAACAACATTAACAAGTTAAGAAAATGGGATATCTATTTAAAAAATACGAGTTTAACTCACAGGAACAAGCAGAGGAAAAAATAGCTGCTTTGCCACACGATACAGACGATGAGGGTAATGAGTATTTATTGGGCAATCATACAATCGTAAAACTTGGTTATATATGGGTAACAGAACCTACCTTTGATAAAGAGGGTAATGTAGAAACTGAGGGCGTTGCATCTGATATGTACTCTGTTGATGTGTTGTGGAATGGTTTAGACGAATCGCCCTATGGTTGGAAGTCTAAAGAAATATCTGTTGAGGGTAATGGTGTACATACCTTTGCAGGGTGGAACTTTAACGAATAATAAAAATGGCAGAGTTATCTAAAAATACTAAATTCAGTATGAGTATAGAAACTATTGTATCTCTTGCAATAGGCATCAGTACTGTTACAGCTTTTTATTTTAGCTTAAAAGCACAGATTGATGAAGCTATGAAACTGCCTGAGCCTGTTATCTCACGACAAGAGTACGACCTAAAAGATAACGCCATCCGGAACGAGATTATGAACAATCGTGAGCTGATAGAAAAGAACTTTGAAAAACTTGAACTGATTGAGCAGCGTG
>VMHT01150413.1_pt1 | contig 16488 bp, 10 predicted proteins | sample 4693611 | NCBI WGS metagenome assembly VMHT01 (sample SAMN12280063, study PRJNA550983) | marine metagenome | isolation source: seawater sampled from same location over 5 years 0.02-0.2 micron viral filtrate | place: USA: collected off the coast of southern California halfway between the port... ... | reverse complement strand
TATCTTTCCTTTTAGCATTATATTTTAATGGCGCGCTATGGCCAGTCACATGTCCGCCAGCCATCGAGGACATTTCCTCCAGGTCTTCTTCAGCAAGAAAGGCATTGGAAATGTTTTTTGGTCGCTTATTCTTATAGGGTCCTCCATGCTTAGTAAGATCTTTTCTACCCATATCTAAATAGGTTCTATGAGCCTTAGAAAGCCTTTTGCGCATTTTGCGTTGAAATTTACTCCCAGAAGGACCAGCTTTTGGCTGTTTCTGACTCTTAAACCCTTCAATAACTTCCATGGTTTCTTCATAAATTATTTCAGCAAGGTCTTCTGGGCTAACTTCATCTTCTGGTGGACCTTCTAGTTCTGGTTCTTCAACTTGATCTTCTTCTGGGCTTACCTGTGTTGCTGGTACAATACCAACAGCACTTAGAACGCTTGGTACTTTCTCTAATCCACCGGTAAAATCAGCAAGAAGGTCTACTGCTCTAATATCCCGCGCTGCTAAATCCATAAGAAATCTCATATCGGATGCATGAAAAAGTTCTATACCAGCGCCTGTTTTTTGACTTGGCATTCTCTCTAGGATGTCTGAATATTCTTCACTTTGAAGCAAAGAAAGATATTTTTTATCGTGAGAAACTGCACGAGTTGGGGTTGTTTCAAGATCTAAGTCAGGCCTTGTTTCTTTAACTTTCGCCGGAAGACCAGAATAACGCTTGGCGTCGTCACCCTTTTCTCCAACACCAAGAATAACTTCAGCATTCTTTGGAGCTACAAGAGGATTTTCTTCATCTGCAGGAAAGGTGACATATTTTATTGTAGTCATCATTGGGGAAGCATCTACTCCTGACATCACCTCAACTTTATCTTCCAGACCAGTGCCCTCAAGCATTGCTCTCATAAGGTTTATAGCCTCTGTAGATCCAACAATTTTTCCAGACAAAGGAAGTGTTCTTTGGCTCTTCATCGGTTTAGATACAATTACGAGCGTTTTATCGGCGTTTTGAGAGATTGCTTTGATAACCTCTAAGTGACCCCTATGCGGAGGCTTAAAAGAGCCTGGAAAGACTGCTATCGTCTCCATAGACGCTATTTCACCATATCTTTGGAACTTAGGCATGCCAAGTATCTGGTTCATTGGAGCAAATGCACCTGTAAATTTATAAACGTCACCATTGTACTTGAAAACAAAACCTTCTGTTGGGGTGTTTACATTTTCAATACTTTTAAGTTTTTCTAGCTCTAACCTGAGGCCTTCTTTTGCCGCCTCATTGTCTGATTTGGCAATTTGTTTCATAACTTTTCGAAGTTGGCCACGAAGAAGATTCATCTGTTTTTCGTTGTCGGAAATAAAAGCAGAGTCGAACCCATCAAGTATGGAGTTTGTAAATTCAGAAAGAGCAAGTGCAAGTGGTCGTCTATATTGACCTTCTTTCATTCTGTCTTTTAGAGATCTTATATTTTGCACTGCATCACCAGACAAGCCAGCAATGAGATTTCTTATATTTTGATTCGGTATCAGAGCGTTTTTATTTTTCTTGTCGTTGCATCGTAAATATCCACGACCATCAGTTCGCTTACAGAGGTTCAGCATTTTTATTGCCAAAGCTTCAATTCTTTCTTCATCTAAGCCAGGTACAGCAACATTTACATCTGCTTTTGCTTGTTCAACAACAAAATCAACAAGAGGAGTATCTTCTGTTGCGCCGGCGTCATTCATTATATTATCAATAGCTGCTAACGTTTTAGGCAAAACAGCAGAAGCTTTTTTTAGACCACTAGAAGCTAACTCACGAGTAGGGTGCGTCTCTATTGAAAAAACCCTAGGATCTTCAACTTGTTTTCCTTCTAAAGCTTGCTCTAGGGCTCTATAGTTAGAAGAGACTTTAGTGTCAGTTGCGTTACCAGTTTCGCGATCTAATTCAGCATGACCTACTCCATGGATAAGAAGGGTCTTTTTATCATAAGGAACAACATTTTGAGTTCCTTGACCTCTTGGGTCTCCCTTTTCAAATCCAGGGGTACCTGGATTCATAACTTCTGTATTAAAGTAAACATCTCCAGAAGGGCCAAAGATTTCTAATTGAGTTTTCTTTGAAAGTTGTTTTGCAAATTCTTCAAACGCTTGAAGAGCCTCAACAAAGGAGTAGCGTAGGGCTTGCGCCGGATGCTCAGAGAAAAAATCATCCAGCTGTTCTGGTGTCAGGCCTCCTGCTTTTATTTGAGTCTTATTTCTGATAGCCTTTGCCTTTTGAGAGTCAATGTCAAAGGAGATAAAAAGGTTTTGGCCATCAGTTTTTTCGGTACCACGTAATTCACCAGCAACGGCAGAACGAAGCAAATCCTTCAATTGCCCAAAGGTTAGCTCGTCATTATCGTAGGGGTGGTTCATGTGGCCACCAACGCCACCTTCTAAAAGCAGTTTGTTATTCATAATTTACCCTACTATTATACCAATTATTTGGTCCACTCTTTTACAAGTTTTTCAAATAATCTATTGTTTTTAGGAGTAAATCTTTGCTCGTAAAGAGTGTTCTCCTGCTCTGGTGTTCGAATCTTAGATTCATCCGTTTTTCCTTTTACATGCTTGCGAAGCTGAGGAGGGATTTCTCCTTTCTTGGGTTTACCAGCTGGCTTCTTGTCACTATCTTTTTTATCGTCATCTTTCTTATCTTCACCATCTTTCTCTTCCTTATCTTTTTGCGCATCGGTAATAGACTCGTCTCTATCTCCATCACCATCAACATCTGGATGATCTGGCATTTTTGCTGCTTCTTCAAGATCTTCTTCTTTTATTGTTTTACCGTGAGTTGGGCAATTTTCATCAACACAATCTCTTTTTGCGCATCCACCTTCTTCGAGTTCAGGTTCGGAAGGCTGTTTTACTTGCATTTCCATTGCTTCCAGTTCAGCTTTTAATTCAGCGATTGCGTCTTCTACCGTTGACATCATATCGCTTTGCTTTTTCTTTATCAATTGAGCTAAAGTAGGTTTTATCTCAAGATCTGGCTTTATGGTATCTGGAAGACCAGGGCCAATCTCAAGCTCTCCGGTGTCATCTTCTTTGAGTGCTCCCACATCTTGTGCGTACTGTGCAAAGGCCTCGCCCGCTGAGGGTTTTGCCTTCTTCTTCTTTGCTTTCATAGATGCTACGATTTTCCTATATCTGTCTGTATCTTTAGCAGCTGAATTTCTCTGCGCGTATTTGTAATAATCGGAATCAGACATTCCTCCCGGCTTTACTTTGCCTGCTGCGCCAATATTTTCTTTCAAAATATTAACTATAGTCTCTTTAAGAAACTCTTTTGTTATTTTAGTAGTCATGGTTTTGTTCTCCTTTAAAAATTTTGACTCTGCTAGTTTTATTAAAAATTTATCTTTATCTTCTATTGTATCTTCCCAATCGCGGAAGCACATATTACCTTTTAAATAGGCCTCTTTTTCCATATTTCTCATATGGTCATTCTCTTGGGCGTAGTTTTTACCCATAGAGCCTACCTTGCCTGAAGCTAAGTCGCCACGCAAGTTTTGAGAGTGATGCACAAGTTCGTGAGCAAAAGATCTTAGTATATCTTTAGGATGTCGACCGGATACAAATAAAGTCACTGATTGTTCGCCTGGGTCATAATAGGCTGTTTTACCTAGAATTTTTTGAGAGTTATTTGAGTCTGATCGTAAGAAAAGTTTTGGTGGATGAGAAAAACCCATCTTTTCCTGCGAAAAAGCGCACAATTTTCCCAACAAAGGTTTAATTTCATCAATCATTATACGTAAAAACCCCTAAGATAATTAGTTTTAGGTTTTTTGTTCTCCAAGAAAAGTTTTATGACTATTTCCAAAGTCTTGTTCTCGAATATTTGATGTATTTTTTGCGCCCCCTATTCTAAAAGGCAATGTTTTGTGATGGTTGTATTGGCTAAGTGCACATGTGTAATAGTTAATAGTGTAATCCGTGCTCACAAGATTGCAAGGTGGCGCGCCGTCTGTATTAACCTCAACGCATTTCACTTTGATTGTTTTTGTTAGTGCATTGTAGTCACCATCAGTGGAGGCCGCGGTAAGTAATACATTTGTTATTGTCACAGGATCCGAGACGTCATCCGGCTTTCCTCTGAATCTTATAATTTGATTTTCGTTAAAGTTACCCGGGGTAAAAACTAAAGTATTTATGTTCTCTGGTTCAATCATATCAAATTCAGTTGAATCAATTCCAGATATAGTTATAGTTACATTATGAGTAGGTTCAGTGCCTAGACGAATATTGACCTGACCTTCACCTCCAGTCTCTGTAACTATGACGTCTGCGCCTCCAAGTATTGCAGCTAATCGTGCAGGATCAACATCGACTCTTGGACCTGAATCATCATCTTCAATTGTTAGGGAAGCTGTTTGGTTTTGTACTGAATGAAAAGCCGAGTCGGAAGATCCATCCACAACCTCAAAAGTTATAGGTTTCGGTCCAACGTCACCATTAACCAAGGTGTCCTGACTTGCTGTAACTTGTAAAATTTGTGGAGTGTCCCAATTTGCAGTTGTGAAAGTTATCAAATGATTTGTTAATGTTGCTCTCTCATCAAAATCAGAATGTAAAGAAGCAGTAATAACAACATTAGATGACGGCTGCGCAGTTAAAACAACAGTAATAGTATCATTTTGCTCTTCTCTTAATATTAAAGACCCCGTCCCTAAGGTAAATCCAGCGGTATCGTCGTTAGTAACTGTTAAAGAACAGGTTTGAGCGATATTATCAAAATTGTTGTCGGAACTGGCGTTAACAACACTAAAAGTAATATTCTCAGTTACAGAATTTGGAACGTTTATTAAGTTATCATCACTTGCTGTAACTTGCAAAATTTGCGGAGCATCCCAATTTGCAGGCGTGAAAGTTATTACGTGATTTGTTAAGGTTGCTCTCCCATCAAAATCAGAATGTAAAGAAGCGGTAATAACAACATTTGAATTTGGTTTTGCGTTTAAGACAACAGAAGCAGTACCATTCTGCCCTTCAGTTAAAAATAGAGAACCTGTATTTATCGTAATACCTGCACTATCATTATCAAAAACAGTAAGAGCTATAGTGTTGGAAATACCATCAAAATTATTATCAGAACTTGCGTCAACAACACTAAAGGTTATATTGTTGGGACCTACATCACCATTTATTAAATTATCATCACTTGCTGTAACTTGTACAAATTGTGGGACATTCCAGTTAGCATTTGTAAAAGTTATCAAATGATTTGTTAATGTTGCCCGGTCATCGAAATTCGAATGTAAAGATGCTGTGATAACAACATTGGAATTTGGCCTTGCATTTAAGACAACAGAAGCTGTTGCGTTTTGACTTTCAGTTAAAAATAAAGACCCAGTACCTAAAGTAAATCCCGCGACATCATTATCAACAACCGTGAATGCGACAGTCTTATTTGCAACATCGTCGTAGCCTGCATCAGTATTGGCCTGAACAATACTAAAAGTTATGTTTTGTGGACCTACATTTCCGTTTATCAGATTATCATCACTTGCCGTGACCTGTACAAATTGTGGAGTGTCCCAGTTGGCAGTTGTAAAAGTTATTACGTGATTTGTTAAGGTTGCTCTTCCATTGAAGTCAGGGTGTAAAGAAGCGGTTATTTGAACATTTCCTGCAGGTTGTTTATCTAACACAACAGACACAGACGAACTGTGACTCTCTGTCAAGCCCAAAGAACTCACACCCAGTGTAAAATCTGGCGTATCATTATCAATAACTGTTAAAGAACATGTTCGAGATATATTATCAAAATTGTTGTCTGAACTGGCATTCACAACGCTAAAAGTTATATTGTTTGGTCCAACGTCGCCATTTACTATAGAATCATCACTAGCTGTAACTTGCAAAAATTGCGGAACATTCCAATTATCAGTTGTAAAGGTTATTAAGTGGTTTGTTAAAGTTGCCCTACCGTTAAAATTAGAATGCAAAGAGGCCGTTATAACAACGTTAGAAACTGGTTTTGCGTCCAAGACAACAGAAGCAGTGTTATTCTGTCCTTCTACTAAGGATAGAGATCCAGTACCAACAGTAAATCCGGCAACATCATTATCAACAACTGTGAACGCAACAGTCTTATCTGCAACATTATCGTACCCGGCGTCAGTATTGGCCTGGACAATGCTAAAGGTTATGTTCTGTGGACCTACATCGCCATTTACTAAATTATCATCACTTGCCGTAACTTGAACAAATTGCGGAGTATCCCAATTAGCAGTTGTGAAAGTTATTACGTGGTTTGTTAAGGTTGCTCTACCATTAAAATCCGAATGCAACGAAGCAGTTATTTGAACATTTCCTGCAGGTTGTTTATCTAGTACAACAGAAACGGAGGAACTATGACTTTCTGTTAATCCTAGAGAACTCACACCCAGTGTAAAATTTGGTGCATCGTTGTCAAAAACAGTAAGAGCTATGGTGTTGGAAATACCATCAAAATTATTATCGGAACTCGCGTCAACAACACTAAAGGTAATGTTTTGGGGACCGACATCACCATTTACTATAGAATCATCACTTGCTGTGACCTCTACAAATTGTGGAACATTCCAGTTTGCCGGCTGAAAAGTTATTAAGTGATTTGTTAAGGTTGCTCTTCCGTTGAAATCAGAGTGCAAAGAAGCAGTAATAACAACATTAGAATCTGGTCTCGCATTTAAGACAACAGAAGCTGTTGCGTTTTGACTTTCAGTTAAGAATAAAGACGCAGTACCTAAAGTGAAACCCGCAACATCATTATCAAAAACTGTTAAAGCAACAAATTGGTCACTTAATCCATCAAAATCGTCATCTGAATCATTATCGACAATACTAAAAGTTATATTTTGAGGCCCAACGTCTCCGTTTATCAAGTTATCATCACTTGCCGTGACCTGTACAAATTGTGGAGTGTCCCAATTAGCCGTTGTGAAAGTTATCACATGGTTTGTTAAAGTCGCTCTTCCGTCGAAGTCAGAATGTAAAGAGGCAGTTATAACAACATTAGAAGTTGGCTGCGCATCTAAAACAACCGATGCTGTTCCATTTTGACTTTCAGTTAAAAATAAAGATCCAGTACCTAATGTGAAGCCTGCGCTATCTCCAGCGCCACCGGCTTCGCAGGACCCAGTTAAGTTTGTAAATTGTTCTATTGTAAAAACACCATCACGCGTGATATCGGTGGTCTTTGTGTCTTCTGTTGTTAAACTGTCAAATGAATCATTGTAAACCAGCGTGCCAGAAGCATAACCTATTTGTGGGGACCGTCCTTCTTGGTACTCCGGTGCTGCAAGGTAAGTTAGTTTCCAACCATCTGAACCTGACTCAAGACAACTTAAGCCTCCACGTCTGTATGGACTTGAATTCGTCCCATCCGTGAACCCAAAAAAGATTCTTTTGTCATCAAATGCGGGCTGAACGGCCGTATTATCCATTCTATGTTTTTCTACGTGCGGTAATATCTCAACTCTATTACTAAAAAACCCACTAGCACCAGAAGAGTATTGATAAATCTTGTTTTCTATTCTTGGACTAAAAAAATCAATCCTTCCTTCACCCTCAGCTAACTTAGTACTGGTACTGGTATCAATTGATCCTGGAGATTCACCCACCAGTATTGTATTGCTAGCGGAGTGCCAGTACAGCAAACCACCCAATAAAAACGTTGTGGTTGCGGAAGAGCGTCCAATAGCACTTGCATTTTCAATATCTGTAGTAGTTGCATTATAATGATTCGTGAGCCATGGAAAATTTTCACCAGCCGCGGCATGATGCTCTAATACTCCAGCGTTATCGTAACTGCTTGCTGTAGTTGGTACTAATCCGAATCGATCAAGATCTACTTCGATGGCCCAAACTTTTGTGGGATCCCCGGAATCATTTCTAATTGTGTCTGCAAGGTAGAAAGTTTGTAAATCATTTACGCGATGTCCGGGTACGATTTGACTTACATTATGATCAGGATTTGAAGGAGTAGTTCTCCTGAATTTCACACCATCCCAAATTCCGGTGTTTGCTGTTTGAGAACCAGAATAATAAATCGCCCAAACAGTGTTAGAAGATCCATTGTATTCTTCCCACGCAACTAATACATCTTTTTGTTCATTGAATACAAAAGCTCTTACATCATCAAAGTACCCATTTGCATTATTGCGACCAGCACCAACAGCTGCATTGGACCACCCAGAAGAACCAGAAGTTCTCATCCAGATAAAGTCTAAATTGTTTATACCCGTTGCAGTATCTTGTCCATAATACCATATTTCATTATCGGTACGCCATTGTACAAAATCGATTTCACCAGTAGTGCCAAAGGAATCAGATAACGTCCAACCAGATGCTCCAGAAGTATAAATATCGATGCCATGATCATCAGTACTATTGCCATCTGCCCCGTTGCGATGATTAGTTGAAACAGCAACTCTGCAACCGTTAGGGCTAACGCTACCTCCATTTGGCCGCTTACGATCATCGTTACTTGAGGCCCCTGCATTCGAAGCAGTGATGTGATTAATGATTCTAGTATCTGTCTGGACTTGATGACATACATCATATTCTTCAGAGCATCCGCTGCCGCCAACACCGTTGCCAGCAGCGAACAACATTACCATGTCATCGTCATTACTATGGCGGTGGTTTACAAGTATCTCACCATTTTTGTTGAAACCAATACGGCCACCAGCGCTGCCATCATGGGAGGATCCTGTATATATGATTGATACATGCCAGTTATTATTCCATTCAACGCTGTCATGAAATGAAAATTCAAAAGCGTATATTTCGCTTCCCGCATTGCCAAGACCGCCTATAGATCCTGTGTTGAGAGAAGGCACAATAAATCGATCTGAATCATTTGGGTCGACCTCTAAATTTGAACCTACTGGTGTCACTAAAGACGAAGTAATTGTACGAACAGTTGAACCAAAATACCCGGTTGAAGAAGCAGATTTATAAATGTACCAATTGGCTCCTCGTGTGGTAAGCCCTTCATTTAACAGCCAATTATTATCTGCATTAGATCGACCAGCGCCTACAAGAAATTTATATTCTATAGATTTATCATGATAGTATAAGGCAGAACCTAAATGTTTGCCAGATGTATCTGTAATAGAATCTGTTTCTGTAAATCCCGAGGCTGAAGAGGATGAGAAGACAGAAACTTTACTGTCCGCTTCATTCCCATTAACAAACATTGGTATACCAACTGCAACTTCGGTATCACTTACCCATACAGCGGATCTAACTTTGGCATTCGAATTTCCACTTAACCCTGAGGGTGTATATGTAGAAAAATTTGCCCAGCCTTCGGATCCACTTTCTGAAATACCGAACTTGTTTGAACTAGCATAATTTAATATTTTTGTTTTACTGGGATTAAATTTAAAGCGAGTACCATTAGCGGCGAAACCAGATCCGCCTATGGGGCTATCGCTCGAAACAGACCAACCGCCGGATCCGGAAAGGACACGATAAATATTGGAAGTGTTGCGTAAGTATATTTCACTGTTGCTATACCACTCCATCCAGTGAAATTCGGAATTACCCAGATCAGGGACTAGGTCAACTTGGGAGATATAATCGGAGGTAGTCCAGCCAATGCTAGACGAAGTATATATATCAACTCCGTAGCGCGGTGTTCCACCTCCGGCATCGTTTACTCTGCGACTGAGTACAGCTATTTTAGTCCCATCTGGACTAAAAGCTCCTCCCTTATGTTCCGCGTCTGTAAATCCTTGAATTAAAGTTCCGGACAAAGGTCCATTTGCTGCGGAAGCACTTAAAAAAAGTGACATTAAGAGTCTCCTATTATACTATAGCGTATAATAAATAGCTAAATGTACTCTTTATCACCGGAAAACATAACATCTATGTTCTCGTCTACTTCTAGTTCTAATTTGCCTGATAACCAAAGTTCAATGTCAGCCCTGGTTTCAAATTGATACAAGTTCGGACCATCATAAAGACACCAAGACCCCAGTCCTTCCAGGACATCCATCTTATTAAAAACAACCTTTGTACAACCATTGATTCTAGTTGCCATTTTTAACATATCATAATCAAGCCAATTAATTTGCCGCGGCCTTCCGGTTGTGGCCCCATATTCTTGGCCAATCTCCCTAATTGTATCGAAGATTTCATCAGCGCCTTCAAATTTTTTAGCTCCAACATATGTTTCATAGATTTTTGCAACACCCCAAACATCTCTAATAGCTTTTGGTGGAACGCCATTTAACAATGCAGAGCCAACGGTACAATGCGAAGAAGTAACATAAGGATAGTCACCCCAATCAATATCGAGGCCAAATCCCTGGGCCCCTTCAAAAAGAATTTCAATTTCATTATAATCCTCATTTTCATAAAGTTCATGGTACATACTAATAATGTAAGGCTGCAATCTTGGATCATCCATAGCCCTTACGCCTTTTCTTCCGTATTTGTCTCTATAGGCAGGACCATTGCCTCTACGAGTTGTGCCTATTTTCTTATCTTTACCATCTTCCGCTCTGTGAAAGTCAGTAATTAAATGGGCATTAGTGGCCACATGTACTAATTTCTTTGCAGGAATACCAGCCTCTTCAAGTTCTTCTATTTCTTTTAAGAAAGTTTCGGTGTGTACAACACACCCTGGGCCGATAATCGACTTGATTCCGAAAAAGACACCACAAGGAATGTGGTGAGTTACGAACTTCTGTCCATTATGATAAATGGTATGACCAGCGTTACAGCCCCCATTATAGCGAATAACATGCGTATATTTTCGCTCTCTACATAAAGCATGTGCAATTTTACCCTTTCCGCAGTCTCCATATTGAAGATCTACAACAACATCAGCAATCATTTTGTTCCTTTCAGTGATTACTATGTAAGAGTATCAAATTATTGCCTTTCTTTTAACAGTCTTTTGGCCGCTTGAGGATTTTTCATAGTTACATACAGATCAGACTCTAGTAGTCTTATCTTTTTTTCAAGTTTTCTAAATTTCCAAATGATTGCACCCGAAAATACAAGAAAAGCTATGTCTACTATCATATTCATATTCATCCAGTCAAAAAAATTCATTTTATTCCTTTATATCAATATCTAGATCTTCATCATCCTCACTATTGGTGAGGTGATCCCATGGAGCAGGCTTCGATGGATCCATTAGTGATTCCACATCTGCCAACGGGTGGTCGTCGAAAGCTAAGTAATCTTCGTCTTGTTGATTTCGAAAATAGTCTTTAATTTCTGCCATTATATCATCAGAATTCGCATAAAGCGCTTTAACATATTTTTTTGCTTTAGCTACACTCTTTGAGCAGCCTTTTTTCTTACCTTGTTTACCACTTTTGGTAATTTTAAAGACACATTTTCCTTTTCTTTTAAAAGGCACTTACTTATCCTCCTGTTTTAAATAGTTGCGCCAAGTTTTGTTTTCATCGATAGAGCTTTTCTTTATTTCTAAAGACATCATCCTATCATACGCCTCTATTTTGAGAGCAGATAATTTTTCTAGGTATCCAGAGTTTCTCAACATTTTAAACGCCAAGTTTTCGGGAGAATATATTCCTTGGTCGGAAAGCCCCAACTGACGCATGCGTGCAATTTTCTTTTTTACTTTCCCTGCATACTCATATGTTTCTTTAAATTTGTCATCTTTAAACATATCAAACAAGTGCTCAATTTGTGTAGCTATAGCTTCTGCTTTTTTCTCTGTTGTAGCAATATCTATTTCCGGGTTTAACTTTACGGGTTCTGCTAGCCACTTTTCAAGTTCTAGTGACCAAATTCCGTTAGCTTCATGAGGTTCTGTGTAATGCTGAAAGTAAAGTTCCACCTCTTTACCATCAATTAGTATATTGTGTTTCTTATTCCAGTTGATTCTTATTTGATCTAACATCTTTTTTACTAAATCAAAATTATCATCAATTTTTTCAAAGTCTAACATGATATGAAGGTCGATATCTGATAGTTCATGCCAGTTATAAGAAGCAATAGAGCCAGTTATGATAACATCTTCGATATCAACTCCTAATTTTAAAGACTTTATAACATCATCAGCAATTTGAACTAATTTTCTAGCAACTATTGGGTTTAGAGTGTTTTTTGACCAAAATTTAGGATATAAGTTATCTTTTGGCACTAAAAGTCCGCTATTAAAATCAAAATCTTGCTTTTTAATTGAAAGTTTAATCATTTTTCATCTCCAAGGCCTTAATAGCCATTTTTTCAAACTTACCATCTTTATTTAAGTTTTCTTTGGCAAAAAACCTAAATGCTGTGTGTTCATTGCTTAATTTTATAGGCTTTTCTGGATACTCACAACAATAAAAGTGCAAATTTTCTATTTTTCCAACAAATGTACACTTTCCAACGTCAAGATCTGTTTCTTCTTGGACTTCTCTCCTCATACCTGTTTCAAACTCTTCTCCAACCTGTATATGACCTCCGGGTAAGTCCCACTCTCCAGCATATTTGTCCACATAGTTAGATCTTTTTAACATTAGCACATGATTATTATCATTAATTATAATAACTTTGGCTACTTTATTAGAATCTTTAGGAACTATATTTACTTTTATCATTGTCTGGCCTCCGGCCATAATTAACTAGTTTTATGGCTCTATGTTGTCTAAAATCTTTTTGGAGTCGTCGTAAAGGTAAATTATAGGCTGTATGCCAGCCTCTTTTATATTATCCATGACCTGCATAGCCTCTTTGAGTCCAGGTACAGTTATTGTAAGTATTTTATTATTATAAGCGTTCATCTGAGAACATAAAATTCCACAATCTTGAAGTAAATTAAAATGTCTACCAACATCAAATAGCACCAAAACTGTTCCGAATGGATGAAACGACTCTATCCAAATATCAACAAGGTCGTCTGTCGACACTGAGTACACTTCTTGGTAAAAAATACCTGATGGTTCTAATTTTCTTTTTTTAGTCATTTTGAATGTTTATCCGCTATTGTCTGAGAGGCCCAGGCGTCCGGTTTAAGACGATAATCAACACCAAAGCCCTGTACGTACCCTTTAAGCATGTCAGAGTACCTAGAGGTACCGTTATTGGCGCCAAACGGACTGACATCAAGGTGCAGTTCAATGTTATGTGGACCAATACTGTATTCATCCATAAAAAGACAAGCAATCTCTACTGATCTTCTTGTCTCTTCGGTTATTCTTGCTACTAATTGAGAATATTGTGGTTTTGGTAGGAAATCTTTATAAAAAAAGTATCTTCCTCCTTTTTCGCCGCCGTGTAAGCAAACAGCTGAGGCAAAACATACTTTATCTCTAGATATGAATGAATCGGACCCAATAAATATTTTAGATCCTTTTAAAATGTATTCTCTAGTCAACTTAAGTAAATCGTAAAAGTCTATCTGATGATTACTTCCAGTTACCCAATTTTTTTTGACTATATGTTCCATTAAATTAAATTACTATACATTCATTTCTTTGTCAAGCTTCTTTTTTTCTTTTGCTGCTTTTAGCTGTTGCATTATTTCAACTCCAATAGATTTATTACCTCCAGCTGTTTCAAGAACATCTCTGAGTAGATCAGAATCTTTTACAAGGATTTTTGCAACTTCTACCGCCATGTCTTCAAAGGTGTGAGGGTCCCCATCAATGTTTTTTCTTTTTTGTCCACAGCAGGCGTTGACAAACGCTTTCCATTCTACTTGATAATCCTGATCAGGCTCTGAATCGGTGTACTCATTTGAATGGTATGGATATTTACCATAACCCTGGCCAGAGTTCTCATTAAGAACTTCTGCAACAAGTTGTCTTATGTCTTTTTTACTCATTATTTTTACCTCATTAATGTTTTGTGATTGTAGTCTATAATCATTTGCAAAATATGTGTCCAGTTTTTCTATCTTTCTAAGAGCAGCTGCCTTTTGAGTCCTAGTAGGTCTAAATATTTTTTGCAATTTCTGTAAACGCCGCTCTGGTGTATTTGGGTCTTTGTTCTCCATTTCATAAAACTTATTTAACTTATTAATAATAGCTTCATTAAAAAGAAACATTTCAAGTATTAATTGACTGTTTGTTATATTCCTATTGATATCTTTTAAACTACCATCTCCAAAGTGCGTTTGGAGGCCCGCGGCGTCCATTCGGCCTACTCGAACTGCATCGAATAAATCTTGAACTTTTGAAGCATATTTTTTTAGTAAATCATCAACAGCAGTATCAATGACTGCAACTGGTTTGCGATCATTTGCAGCTTCTTCCAGAACCTGTCTTAATTCTACATATTTTTTATGATCAAACATAAATACATTGACATCGTCTGCGATTTCACCTAAATCATCTCTTATTCTTTTATATTCTTTTTGACCAGTAATAGTATTCAAACCAATTTTGTCATATACAGAATCATCTTCAAAGTAAAAGGGAGAACCTGTAGGTCTGTTTTTTTTCGCAGAGTATATAAGATGAGCTGGCAATAGGGTGGCTAAAGCTCCAAGTGCAAGTTTGACTGCTACTCCTGGTGAAACTTTTCCTTTAAAAGTTTGAAAAAGCCCCATAGAAGAGTTAACAGCTTGTTTTCTCATTATATCAAATGGAACTTCATCCCGCGGCCCTGGGATCCTTCTCGGCGCCGGCAGGGGCAAGTTAGCTGTTTTGTAAAACAATATCTCGTCGATTTGTTTTCTAAGTAACATTTCTATTTCTTCATCAGAAGCGTTAAGAAGTTTAGTGCCGGCATTTGCAACTAGCGCCCTCGATAAGCCTTTGTCATCCTTAAGATTTATTTTTGTAAAAATTTCTGCTGATCTTTCTATAAGTAAGCGAATTATATCATAATCACTTGCGTCTGGGAACTCAGCTCTAATTTCACCAACAATTTCTTTAACTTTTCTTCTTGCACTTAGGTCATCTATTAGATTTTGTTGTCTATAAAAATTTGTAAGATTCTCAAGTTCCTTGAGAGCATCTTTAACATTACGATTTTTAAGAGCATCGTCTGCTCTTAAAATGATATCTGGCACTTCTTTTATTTTTGGAGCAGGCGGCCGCACATCTTCAAAATTAAAATCCATCTGTTTTCTTAGCTCTTTCTCTACTTTCTCGCCGGCTTCCTCAAGTGCCTCATCAGCTTTATTAACCAGTGCTCTTGCTTCTTGCTGAGTCTTTCCGAAAACTACGTCGGATTCTCTCCGCCACGTTCCATCTTTAGGATCATAAACTACATCTATAAAGTCGTCACAATCTTGATACTGACTTGGGGTCAAATTGTTTGAAGTTCTTTCTCTTATAGTTCTCTTTGCTTGTTCAGCGGTACTATCAGCAACATTTCTAGTTGTTGAAACAATATCAAACAATTCTTGTTTTGCGTTTTCTGGTATATTATCATTTTCGTTTAATACAACTTTGGCCTTCTTCAGAACCCTCTCTGCGATTTCGTCTATAACTTTCTGCATTATGCCTAAAAAAGTATCTTGTGTTTTTTCTAGTAGCCTATTAATAGGTCTAAAAGGTTTTGTTTTCATAGCTATGACAACGGCCGCGGCCGCCATTATTAATGGTACAACATATATACCACAACTCTCACTTTGCATGCCTGTCTCTCTACCAAATTCAGATGTCTTTGTCGCATTGAATGATCTCTCAAAAAGACCCTTTGTAAACCCTAAAGCACTTGAAAAAGTATCAAAGAAAGTCTGCTCCATGGCATCTTCAAGATCATCACTAGTGATGGAATCTGCTAATTTTGCGGTACCGGCCGTAGTGATTGCACCCAATATAGCAACAATTGTCAATCCTATTTTGTGTTTTGAAATAAATTTTTTAAAACGATTTGAAGAAAGTAACTTTTGAACATTTTCTTTTTCACTAATATTAGGAATTTCTTTTCTTATTTGTCTCATTATTGTCATCAGCTTCACAGCCCTAGCTGCCGGCCCTAGTGCAGTATCAGTAGCCATGTAAGCAAATTCTCTAGCTCCGTACGTTAGAACCGCACCCGCGATAAAAACAGCCGGAAGTGTGGCCCAATAATCTCGAATAAAATCCATACAAGGATCAGAAAACTGATTTTTTTTCATAAAGTCTTCTATTTTTCTAGTTGAGAATTCTTGTTCTTCTTTTAAAAGTATTTTTGTCATCTGTTGTCCTCTATTAATCCTTTATTCTATTCTAAAAAAACTTATATTGTTTTCTTTATTAAATAATTCAATGTCTCCAATAAGATAAAAGAATTTAAATAATATCAACTCTTCATTTGTAAAGCTGATATTATTTGGCTTCTGATTAAATTTGGTTACGAGTTTTCTTTCTGCTTTTAGGCCACCCTCCATAATATTCTTTAAATAAGTTGAATAAATATTATGGATTGCTAAGATAGTAATAAGATTGCCTCCTTTGGTAGTTGTTTGTTTACGGAGTTTTTCAAATGCTTTAGCTGTATTATCTATAGAAACTGGTGATGGTAATGCCTTTTGAAGTATCAAATGCTGAAATGGTAAAAATTTATTATCCGGATAGTCACCG
>VMHT01221849.1_pt1 | contig 16489 bp, 31 predicted proteins | sample 4693611 | NCBI WGS metagenome assembly VMHT01 (sample SAMN12280063, study PRJNA550983) | marine metagenome | isolation source: seawater sampled from same location over 5 years 0.02-0.2 micron viral filtrate | place: USA: collected off the coast of southern California halfway between the port... ... | reverse complement strand
GCTCTTCCGATCTGGGAGGGAGCCCCCGGGCAAGTCACCCCCTAGCTTCGCTAGGAGGATGAACTTGGTGCCTCTCTCCCCCCTTTCGGGGGTAGAGAGACGATTTTGTAATGTTGAACCTGAACTTGGTTCTGGTTTTGGTCTAAATTGTGCCTGATTCGTTCATTTTTGTAAGGTCGTTACTTGTATCACTTACAAAATCGGGCTTGAATCGTCCTAAACCATGTCTTTCCATCTCTAAAAGGAATGAAATGGCGTCTTGAAACTCCATTTCAATGCCGAATACTAATGCTCTCATCCTTACTCTCTCCTTCCACTCGATAGCGGGTGGTACATCGCCCCATTCAATGTGTTTCATCATTGTTATTATCTCTGTGGCAGTACCAGTGAATAAGTCTCCATTACCGTCTTCAAAGATGTGTATTTCTCCGGACTTCATATGCCTCCCTCCGGCAAGTCTAGCACCTCGTATGGGGGTAAGTCCATTTTGAGAGATTGGCGGTCCCTGTAAGCTCTTAGAGCATTGAGAATGGCGTTCTGCCTCTCGGCTATCCTCCTCACTTGTTCGGCTATCCTATCCATGTCCTTTGACATGTCCTTTGTCATGACCAATCAACCTCCACAACATGTCCTTGTCCTTCGTCCCATAACTGCCATACGCATCCTGACTCCTCATCAATGACCTCATAGAGTAGAATCATTCCTCCTCCTCCATTGTTGGTACTCCTACTAAGTGTATTACTCCCGCGTATAGGGTGTCATCCAGTAAGCCTGAGAGTCTTACTGAATTCCCCTCTACTTGAGCCCAGATTACAGTTAGTTTAGGGTGTAGTCTTGTCTTATCTTCGCTATTCATTCTTCTTCACCTCCAGTCATGCACCATCCGAACTGGTGTCTAACGTCAATCAGCATTGTAAGCGCATTGAGCTTCGTTCCACATTTTCCGCATCTCATGTTTATACCTCCTTTTAGTGGGCTAATAATGTTGGGTGTGAGGAGATGCCCAATCCCCCCACACCTTTGCAATCCCCTCCCTAGGGTCCGAATGGTGAGGTACTACCTCACGCTGCCCAAGAGTAAGCGTACCCTACGGGCGACTTCTCCGACTCTACACGGCTGAACTTGAAGGTGTTACCCTCAATCCCCTCCCCAGAACCTGCCGCCTTTACCAAAGACAGCAGACCGTTCTGGGGTCCGTGTGTGCCGGAGGATAGCCATAGCATCTCACCGGGTAGGCTAGTGGTTACGTCTGCGCCAATGCTTCCGTCCTCTGTCGAGAACACACGGTCAAACTTCACCTCCGTTACCTCCCCAATGGGTGCTTCCCGCAAGGTGACGGGCTCTTTCTTCTCGTTAGTCGAGATTACTTGGTTCCAATCAATTTCCATACAGAATACCTCCAAGCCGATTTAGGGGTCGCCCATATTTGAAACCGTCAGATTACAAAAACGGACCTCTATGGGCCTAAAAAGCCATCTCCGGGGCTTGGGCGATTGAATGCCGTGTATTCGCCCGCACCTCCGGGGCCGGTCCTGAACTCATGGAGAAGGACAAAAATACACGCGATGGTGATAGCTAGAACCGTACCGGCGATTATTATGGGTAGCTCTCGACCCTCAAACGCTTCAAGTATTGCTATCGCTGTAAGCTCTATCGCTTCTAGGACTGCAACGCCAATATTACGCACTACGAATAGGATTCCGTCGCCTAGTGCTGTTACTACGTCCCTAGCGGCCTCCTCTGCCTTCTCAAAAGCCTCATCTACTGTCTCTGCTAGGTACTCCGTTGCTCCTAGCTCCTCGATGAGTACCTTTGTCTTGTTGTCACTAGCCTTTATCCTCCCTGCTTTTACGTACAAGTCTGCGAGCGTCTTGATTTGTTCGGGCGAGAAATTACTGATTGTAAATATCTGTGGCATTACAGTCTCAGCTCCCCCGGAATATACGGACATTTCCAACGTCGCCTCTGAATGAGGTTACGACTTTTGGGGTTGCGCTTCCACGCTCCCTTAATTTTGGCAGTACGGGCGCAATAGGCACTCCTCTTGGCCCCTTTCCTACCCGCATGAGGTACCGCACTAGAAACGGTCTGCATACGGCCTGTGTAGGGGTTCCTAATCTTAGGCATTATTGATTCCCCCCGACTGAGAAAACTGTCTCCATCTTTCGTGCGCTGTACCTAGTGGCTCCCATTGAGAGTCCCAAGACTATGCCTATCATAATGAAGATTGGGAGGGCTATCAATGTCCCTGTGACTATCCCCTCAAACCAGAGGCCCGCCCTCTCAGTCGTGTCCTCGACTATTTCTACAACAGACCCCTTACTCACTGTCTGAGCCCCCTGTAATACCTGCTCGGATGAATAGTACCATACCTAGAAGGACAAGTACCCCCAGAATAGCATAGAGACTGCTCTGGTCGAGAGAGTTTGAATTGATGGTGGTATCACCCACTACATCATATTCAATGCTCTCTGTGGACTCCATAGGGACCGTAGGGACCGTAGGAGAAACGTACTCATCCTGAATGCTACAATGAACCGCCTCGGACATTTTGATTTTAAGCTCAAAAGTATTCCATATGGCATTCATATCAGCTACGAATCCTGAGTCTATCACCTCGATACCTCCTTTGACTATTGAGAAGTTGTACAGTGAATCTCCTACGGTAGCTTGGATGGAGTCACCTCCCTCTAGGCATACTTCAAACTCTTTTGTAAAAGCAAAATCAGACCTCCCATCGTAAGATGCGCCCAAGACTATTGATAGTTCGACGTAGGAATTCTCAGCGATAGCGACATTTACAAAATCATCAGGGAGCTGATTTATCCACAAATCTTCGTTATTGGCGTTTGTTGGAGGTGTGGCTAATGTCAGTAAATTAGCTGATGTAAGTCCGTTTAATGACCCTGTACTCCAGTAATTCACGGTTTTCATATTCTTCCAGTTGGTACTCTCTGACTCGCAACGGTAGCCAAACTGACCTTGAGTTCCTCCATACTGGTCCGTTTTTGTAAGGAGGGATTCTTCTGGAACTGTGAAAAGTGACATTGACTCTTGTTGTGGTGGTGGGTTAGGTATCGGCCTTTGGCCAGCCCCGTCTTGAGGGTTTGTGGCCTGACCGCTTCCGGGCCTGTAATCCTCTGGGTTTAGTTCGTCAGGCATGGGCTCACCTTAGCCCGCCTCTTACAAAAACGATGATAATCAGTAACAGAAGGACTCCCTGCCAGTCTATCTGTACATCACCCGCAAGACCTCCGGGGGAGGTTGCGAGAGTATCATAAGCACTACCTTCATCCATTACTTCATCCTCCTAAACCATTTGAGAGAGGTTGGTCTTGGTAGACCGACAATGTTTGTCAAATTAGCGAAGTACCCGTATTTTCTTGGCATTACTGACCCTCCCTGAATTCGTCGTTTAGCTCGTCTGCACTCGCCTTGATAGCTCCAAGGAGCATCAGTGTAAAAACGATTAGTACCAAGTCCTCTATTTCCATAATATCACTTCTTCTTTCTTCTAAATATGGAGAAATAATTCGACAATGGGCCACTTGTTCCTCTGATGGGCTCATTCACTATCTTTACCCTCCATTTTTTAGGACTCATCTTTCTAGCTCTATCAATCGCTTCATCCTTACCCGAGTATATTCCATAGAAGCTGTATCTTCTATTTGCCATCTACTTCATCCCCGCTAGTAAGATAAGTACGACGACTAAAATAAGCATCTCTGTGTCCTTCATCACTACACCTCCTACATCAATCCCTCTAGGCCCATTTCAAATCCTAGTGTTGCCGCAACCATACCGACTAGGACTCTTGACATCTTGACAATAATTTCTAGCTTTGCCATGACTTGTAAGAATTGTTTGTCTAGTACCTCCACCTTGTCCTCAAGAATGGTCAAGTCCTCCTCTACCTTGATTATCCTAGCATGATTACTTGCTACTGTCGGCTTCATTAGCACCAGTCCTCCGGTTTTTCATAATCCACCCATGCGTCACATGCCTCATTCGCTATCTCATAGCTCTGTGGCAAGTCCCTTAGAAACTGTCTGTATAGCTTCCATGCGTTAGGGAGGGTTCTGTCTTTGACAGCTCTCCAATCGCTTTTAGTCAGTTCCATATCTCGATAATCTCTGACTTCTCTCCAAGTCATATCAAAGTAAGATGTAACACCGTCAATTGTCTGTCTTCTGTTCATCAGCTCACCTTTATTGTAATTCTAGGACACATGTTGTTCTCCATTACGGTGTTAGTGTTTGACCATGTATCGGGAAAATCCCCTGTTGTTGAATCGTAATTAGAGGTTCTGAGTTGATTCAAGCCTGTTGAACTGCCATTAGAGCTTGTGGGTCCGATAGCCCCAGAGTTTCCACTAGGGCCGCAAGCTGTAGTTACGGAGACTGCATCGGCTCTCATTTTCCAGAAAACCCAACACATATCACCCTTTGATGCCGAAACCGCAGAACCGCTTGAAGGACCGGTTATGGAAGTCGTGAACTCTGCACCTGCGCTCCCGCTGTACGCCACTGTTCCTCGGCCTAGCAAACTATTAGGTACACCTGCGCTTGTTGCTGAGTAGAACGCTATATCCAAACCACTGTCAGTGGTAGCAGAAGCAGTAGTTGAGTAGTAAGCTCCGATTTCGGTGATAGTTCCGTCTGCGGGAAATGTGAAAGGCATACCAAACGCATCATCTACGTAGGTTATGCCAGTATAAGTGACAGCGTTTGAGCCTGTTCTCCAAGGGGCTTGAACGCCTAAGTTGTATCTAGAGAAAGAACCGGCGAAAGATGAGAATGATTCAATACCTATGAAAGCTTGAGTAGTTAATCCCCCTCCACTCGCGGCTTCAAGTGATATAGACTCGGTAGAGTGGTCATAGGTCAGAACGTGGTTATCCTGTGCCGCCGATACTGACTGGTCGGCGTCGAATGTGAAATTTCCGAGAGAAACATTACCCGTACCTACCGGACTTATGTTTATGCTGTGGTCTGAGTCTGAGGATAGCCTCTCGGTCTTTATCGTTCCAATGACAGAACCGGCGAATCCGGCGTTCCCGACCATGAACTCTATCCCTGTTCCGAATCCTTCGGCCTGACTACCTGAAACCAATCCTGTCATTACTCTTATTGCGGATACAGATGCGTTAGTGCTTGAGCCCTTGGCTTGGAATTGGGCTGCTCTTGTACCATTATTCACCGCCTGTACCGACAGTCCTGTACCGCTAGCCCCGCCTAGAATGCTGTTGATTGCGAGGTAGTTGTCTGACTTGTTCCATGTAAGAGCCGATTCACCCTCTATCTCATCTGCTGTGCTTGACCCGAAAGCAATCTGTGATGACGCTATCGAACCGCCTATTCCTCCACCACCAGAATCGGCCCATGACATAGTTGAACCAGACCCCCCTGATGTCAATACTTGCCCTGATGTACCTGAATCGCTACCTCCAATGAGAATCTCTCCCGAACTCCCGAATGAGAGCTTGTTGCTCCCTCCCATTGCAAAGCCTATCTGGTCTGATGATGGGCGAAATAGTCCGGTGTTGTTATCTCCGTCAAATGTGAAAGTCGGCGCACCCGCGCTTCCTACTGGAACCTGCACCTTATGGTTGAATTCTGTTTTAGTAGTCTGGAAATAAACTTTAGCACTACCTCCCACACTTAACCCTAGAACATTGCTCGTTAGTAGAAATAGCCCGGTATCTGTGTCTGATGAGAACGAGTAAGTAGGTGCGCTCGTTGAACCGTCCGTTCCCTCAATCGGGAATGTCACGCCGCCACCTGATGCCGCTATCGTGATTGTGTCACCGCCCGACTCCGTGAGTGTGATGTTAGTACCAGCCGCGAGTTTTACCGCCGTGTCACTTCCCACACTAGCGTCTAGCTGAATGTTCGCGTCCGAGCCTGATTGAGCCGCCTTCAAGTCGTATGTCGTGTCACTAGGTGGAGTACCTGAGCTTGCCGCCGTTATTCGTCCCTGTGCGTCCACCGTCAATGCTGTGTATGTGTATGAGGCGGCGGTCACGGAAGTATCTGCGAGCGCAGGGGCCGCGTCTGAGCGCATGAAAGTCCCTGCTGTGCCATTGACAGCCGAACCACTGACCGTGGCCGTGGGGTTGGCTCCAGAGGGTACGGAGACAGTACCAGAGCTTGCGGCAGTTATCCTTCCCCTACTATCAACCGTTATCGAAGCGAGAGAGTAGCTAGCCGCTGTGACTCCGGTCGTCTGTAGGTCTATGGTAGCTGTGTCATTGGCACTCATAGTAACCTTGATGTCGTTGGTGGGGTCGCCACCCACGATAGTCAGAGTTTCACTATCAGAAACCGTCTGAGAGGGGCCTGTGTTACCCGCAACGTCGAAAGAGGACATAGACCCCCCGCCACCACTTCCAGTGGCTACAGTAACCACTCCTCCGGTATTGTCCGTCAGAGTCCCGTCAGTGACACGAATCGTATTGACCGGGATTACACTTGGCGACCCATCTACCTCCTTCACCCTAAGAGGTGGTCTGATAGGCCCACTCATACTTACGCCATCCCCGGTCCAGTAGCATGATTAGTAGCTAGTGTGCTTGGCTCGGAGTCCGTTTTTGTAAAGTCAAGAAGCTCAGGCTTGAGAATCAGGACTCCTAGAACTAGAAGTAGAATTAGCATCATACTGTCATTTGAGTCAGTCATTCTATCCCTCCTCCTGTGACCATGAGCTGTAAAGTAGCGGTAGTAGAATCAGCCCTCACAAAGCAGTTCTGACCTACGAATGGGTTTGGTTCGTCATAGATGTATGTCGTCCCGTTGTCCAATGTGAAAAAGGGTCCGTTATCGAGACTGAACTGGTCAAATGCCAATCTTACATTATCGGCCCCCTCAATACGAATGTGTAGTTTTCCGGGTCCGGTGAAATCCACGTACTGAGAATTGGTGTCAAGTGAGAAGGAGAGTATTCTTGCCATCTTATCACCTTCTCTTGTAGATTCTAGGATTAGATAAATTGCCACCGAATAAGCCTCTAAAAATTTTACTAGATTTCATTTTTGAAACTTCTTTTTTAGCGTTTTCTCTTGAGAGTTTCAATCCTCTCTTAACTCTATCATTTCCAGTTTTATCAGTATAAGAAATATCAAATTTTACCATCAGACCCACCTCGATAGCTTGTCAAGACGGGCTTTCTTTCTCCTGATTGTCATGGACTTGGCTCGCCTAGTGCGAGTACCATTGGTTCTCTTTTTCCATGCTTTGTAACTCATAGCCATATTCTCACCTTTCTCCGCTTACGCTCCGGGCGGGGGAGGGGCCGGTTGCAGAACCCCTACCCCCTTGGGAGGCAATTGGAATCGAATCAGTTACCCGTTCCGGCTTCTGACCTTTCTACGACTGTTCGCTGTACGTTTCCGATAGCGGCGGCAGTCTGTACTGGCCTTACTTCTCTTGGTCCCTGCATTGGGGCCGTGAGAACCGGGTGGAAGAATCTCGTAGTGCTAGCGTTAGACCCTATAATCCATGTGAGGTCGTTAGCTTGAAGTCCGTATAGAGGGACGAAAAGCGCACCGGCTCTCTTGGACTCAGTGGATTGAGTCTTGGTAGATGTTCCGGGTGCTGAGAATACCACTCCTCGGTCAAGCTCGTCGGACGCCCACCTGTGAAGGTCGATGTCCATGCTGAACTGGCTGAGAGCCAATTGTCTGATTCCGGAAGATGAGTACTCGTCTGCCTCTGAGTCATTCTGTATGAGGCATCCTAGTACGGTTGCTCCATTCATCGTGGTCTTAGGGACACGTACAACGACTTGCTCATCTATGTCGCTACCTGCGAATGCGAAAGAGGTTGCGCTGATGACTCTGGTACTTCTCTCAGTGTTGTTGTTGAAGCGAGCCCACCATGTGACAGAGCCACTGGTCAGGGTTGCAGAGGTACCGAATATCAGGTTAGCGTCGTAGAAGTCAATTGACATCTCAAACCTTGGGGTTGGAGTGTTCAGGACGTAGCCTACGGGGATTGCTATGTAGGCTTTCGGCTTTGTGTGAGCGGCGGCAGATGGGACGGTCAATGACCTTCCACCTATTGCGTTCACGAAGTAGCCGTATCTACCTGCGATTGTCGAGTCTTGCTCAGGCACAGAACCGCTAATCCAGTCATGGACTATATCTCCATTGATTACGATTTTGACAGACTTCAATAATGCGCTAAGGTCAGTGGTTCGGGCCACTGTTCCGGCCATAAGTAGGTCTATCTCGCAGATGAGGTACTCTAGGGTTCCATTCACTCCGTAGAATCCGTCTACGTATGATGTGGAGGAACCAGCGGCGGGAATGCTAGTGGTTGATTTGTTAAGCTGATAGTATGTTACTGCCATCTAAAACACCTAGTTCCTTAGATTGGCTATTAGGGATTCCACCTTGGACATTGGTTCGGTGAATAATGCGAATCCGGCGGCTAGGCCGACTGCGAATAGCATGTATTCTGCAATTCCATATACTGAGAAGTCAGGCATTGGGACAGCCATCAGAGCTTCCCTCCAAGTCTGCTTCCTACGGCTTCTGTTATGCTTCGGTTGAAGATGAGCCCTGACATTCCGTTAGCTACGGCCAATAAAAAGACCACTCCGAAACCGAGCCCCGCTCCGGCCACTATTGGGCTCAAAAGTTGGTTCATGCCGATTCGCATGGGAGTACAGCACATGAACATAATCGTCACTTTACAAAAACGACTATATCTTAATCCATACTCACAATTTACAACGATTTTGTAAGATGCTTTTCCATGATTATCATTCTCACTCACAAAACTATCATTTTACAATCGGTGGCAAAGTTTAGATGGGTTCAAAAGAAGTGTTGGGTACGGACCCTCATGGGCAGTATTCAATATCGTCGGTTATCCGACAAGCAGAAGAAGGCAATAGTAGGAATGTTCAGGACTGGAGATTGGAAGCAGTCCGAGCTAGCTGATATGTTCCAATGCACGCCGGGGAGGGTGTCGCAATTGGTGAATAACGTATATGGAGAGCATCAACGGTTGGGTGTAGAGGTTGAGAAGTGACGTACTCGGCGTAGGGGCCATACTAGCAGGTATGGGGCTATATGCTCTATCTGTGCAAAATGAGAAGAATCTCAAGGCTAGGAATGAAAGGTTGAAGGGGGCGGTACTACTGTGGCGGTCCCTCTGCCTAATCACATGGGCAGTAGCCGGGGGAGTGTTGGTCATATGAAAAACAGTAGAAAATGTAGATGGTGCGGAACTGTTCAGGCGTATGGTCTGGACAGGAGATACAGGTGTGGTGACTGCAAATGACTAGGACTACTAGCAAGAGGATATTCAGAGCCCGCTTAGAGTTCTTGGTAGAGGAACAGGGGATAGAGAGACAAGCAAGATTCTACAACAGGTCAGAGCGCACCATCAGAAGATGGTTGAGGGGTGAGACTACCCCATCAGCCGGGGTGCGTGAGAGTGTCCGTAGAAGGGGGCTAACGGCGGGTTCCCCACAAGCTGTTCAAGTCAGGACTAGGGGTAGGTTCACCCAAGAGGGAACCATCGCCTCTGGGGGTTCTCAGAATGCCATAGCCTCCATAAACCGTAGGAGAAGGAGAGTCAGGCAAGCACAGATAACCAGAGCCCGTAGGAGTGGTAATGCTAGACAGCTAAGGGTAGCTCAGGCACTACCTACGAGGCTGAGTAGGGATGAGGCGTCAGCCATAGCAATACGAAGGGAGAGGCTAGTAACAGGACAGAGAGGCAGAGTCGGACCTAGTGGGGAGATTCAGGTTGAGGGGGAGATAGTCGGAGAGGTTAGAGCCCCTAGGGATGAAGGGAGCTATTGGGATTTTGTAGATTATGGCTATGACTCTTGGGAGGCATGGCGAGATGACTACACCTCCGATTGACCCTATTCTGATTATCAGGGATGAAGGTGAGGGTCTGGGCTTCCCCCTAGAGCCTCTACCTGAGATGCCTTTCCAGAGGCGTAAGAAGGCCGCTAAAAGCAATATGAAGACATGGAACATGATAGGCTCTGACACTGAGACTGTCGGCGGTAGGCTATGGCTGTTCTCGACAGAGAAGGGAGTGTGGGAGTGTCCGACCTTCACACACTTGATGAACGTCCTATACGATGACAACCACTCAAGGAAATGGAAGAAGGGGGGAAAGAGGGGTAGGACTTGCCTCAACCACTTCTTCTGGAATCTCAAGTTCGATGCTCAAGCGATTCTCAGAACTCTTGACCCCGAGGTGGCTGACGACCTTACAAAATCGAGGGACTCCGAGGGGGAGATAGCGAGTAACAAAGTGACAATCAATGCCGACACTGGAAAATACACACCCAATGTAAGGGGAAGAATGGTTCAACTCTCATACCTAGAGGGAAAGTCATTGGTAATTACCCCTAAGAACTGGTTTAGAGGTGCCTACAAGCTCGGCCCTTGTCATTGGTGGGATATAAGTCAGTTTTACTACAAGATGCGCTTAAACAATGCCGCAAAAGCATACCTCAATAAATCAAAAATCGAGACTTGCTTTGATGGCTCTACTCTCGATGCAAGTAGGTTTGATGAGGAGGACTACCGGGACTACTACCGGGAGGACATTGAGAAGTATGCGGTCTATGATGCGGTACTGGCGGGTGAGCTAGCTAGGATGAAAAGGAACGATTTTGTAAGTTCTGGAGTTAGGTTCGTCCAACCCTACTCGCTCGCCAACGTAGCTCAGAGGGCTCTCCTAGATACGTGCAAGATTCCCACGATAAACGGATTCCATAGGAATGAGAATGGGATTGAGCTTCTAGCTCAGGCTCATACGGCATATCGTGGGGGGTGGTTTGAGACTACGGGTAGTGGCTACCATCCAGACTGCCAAGGCGTAGACCTAGCCTCCGCCTACCCCTATGTGATGTATCACCTTCCTGACGTTGATGACAGGGAAGGAGCTTGGTTCTCTGGAGATGGAGAGGAAGGCTTCCTTGAGTGGATGAGATATAGGAAGCCTTACTCGGTCGGTTTTTGTGAAGTGATGATTCTATTTGAGCCGGGGATGAATTGGTACCCCTTAGCTAGAATGGCACCTACGGGAACCATCGTGACTCCACGAATGGTCCGGGGTTGGTTCACCGCTGATGAATTGGCAGAGGCTTTGAAGTGGCCTCACAGACAGTGTGAGATAGGGAGGTGGAACTACTTCCAAGAAGCGGAGGAGATACGTCCATTCGCACCGTTCATAGAACACTTCTACGAGATGAAGCATAGAGCCGGAATAGAGGGGAAAAAGATAGAGTACGCGGTTTCCAAAGTCTGTCTTAACTCAAGCTATGGCAAGACCCGGCAAGCCGTAGGGGGTAGGGCCGGTCAGCTATGGAACCCCATGTATGCTAGCACTGTTACTGGAGCCACAAGAGCCCGCCTAGCAGAGCTTCTGAGGATGAATGACTTCAAGGCTCTAAGTGTAGCCACTGACGGGGTAATATTTCCATCAGAAGAATTGAACAGGATACCTAACCGCCCCCTACCTGCACCGAGAAACCTCGGTCAGTGGGAATTGGAGGAGAGAGGTGAATTGGCCCTTCTGATGTCTGGGGTGTACTCCATGCGAGGAGAGGACTTCACAAAAACGGTCTACCGTGGTCATGCTTCTTTGTTTCTCAACGACCGAGACTTATTCCGTTTTTGTGATGAGAATCAGGGTAGGAGAGAATTGTCTACGACCGCAAGACGGCCATATTCTGCCGGTGAAGCGAGAGTGAGAGGTAATATGGAGCTGATGAACGTATTCAGAAAGGTAGACTTCACCATCAGACCTGCCGGAGACTCTACTAAGAGGCTCTGGACTTCCAGAACGCCCGTCTACTTCGGGGATTTATTGTCTCAATGGTGGCCGTCTACCCCCCATGAAAGCATCTAATAACCCCGACTTGTGCGGGATTGGCATGGAGTGGACAGAAAACCCCCTAGTATGGGACGGGTTAGATGAATTGATGACGAACGCATGGCCGGACATGAAGAATTTCCTTGATGCCCTAAGTGAGCATAAGAGCGAGATAAGTCCGGTGTGGACAGCTATCCTCTTTCATGGCATGGGTCAGATGTGTGCCGCTTATGTCTCCTCAAGGGCCGAGGCCAATGAGCCTCCACACGCTTTCGCAATCTCCCTAGAAACTGTATTGAGAAACCCGACTTTCAGCTCTATGATGGGGAGTATGATGAACGATGCTGTAGATAAGAAAGTAGAGCAGATGAGGGATGGACAATGAGCAAGGTGAAGCCTCATCCTACTGATAAGGGAAAGTACCAATCCACTTTCGATAAGTACGGACACGGAAAAGGGAACGGTAAGTCAAGGGCCGCCGTCTATAAGCACTACAAGAAAAGCGTCACCAGTGACATGATTTCAGAAGTACAAAAAACGGATAAAAATACAACTAAGAAAAATCGTGATACCGAAAGCCTGTCCGATTTTACAAAAACGGACCAGTCTCAGGAAAGCTCTACAAAAACGGACCAGTCTCAGGAAAGCTCTACAAAAACGGACCAATGGGAGGACATATCATGGTTAAGTGACGATGACCTCTCAGGCGTAAGACCGACCATAGCCAGTCCAATAAGGAAGCTAGCCTCTGGAGAAGGGGGAATGTCTGTCGCCCAGAGAGCTACTCAATCTCAGTTAATTCGATGGGGTTACATGGGCCTTGACAGAGGCGTAACTCATTGGGGTAGAGGAGTGATGAACTCGCCTGATTGGGAGATTCAGAGGCATCCCCAAGACTATGACGCTCTGGAGGCCGCAACAAATCACGCTATGGAGGCAAATGGGCTTAGTATCAACCTAAGCCCTACCCTAGTGTGGGGAGTGGTCATGGGGGCCGCCTATGGCCCCCCATTAGGCCATATAGCCCGTAACTCTGACCCCTTACTAAGGAAGACAGCTCTTAGAAGATTCGGGGCTTGGATAATGAAGCCAAGCCAATGGTTCAGAAGGAGAAAGTCTGAACCGATAGTCCAAAGAACTTTTCACGGAAACACTTTCAGAGATGAGCCTGATGAAGATTGAGGAATTGTACAAGCCGAACCGCAAGAGACTAGGAATACTGTGGGCAGGTACTAGCGGTAGTGGGAAAACTACGGCTGTCATAAGTACTCTCAGACAAGCAATTCTATCGAATGAATTCGATGAGTTCCACCGTTTCGTAATTGTAGACCCGAAAGTTCAGAGGGGTGATTATGACATGCTAACTGAGCCCATAACTCATTTGGGTAAGGCAATCAAGTCAATGAACAAGAATCGAGTTACGCTATACTGGCCCGATTACGAGGAGTTCGATACTAAGACGCTAGAGGATGACATCTCATACATCGTAGATGAGATGTTCAACCTCTCTCAGTCAAAGGACGAACCTACTTTCACCTTCATCCTAGATGAAGCCTCAATAGTAATCAGTCCCACTAGAGTACCACCCTCACTCAAGAGGCTCAGTGTGCAGGGTAGGGCCAAGGGAATCCTCCCCCACTTCATCAGTCAAAGGCCATTGACTAACCGTTGGATGGATGCGAACCTGAGTCGTGTGATGCTATTCCGAATGCTCCCCGTAGATGCGGATAACCTGAGCAAGAGATGGGGGGTCGATTTTGTAAGTGCTGACGAAACTATCAGGGCCAAGGAATACTCCTTCATCGAATTCAACCTTGAGAGTGCCACTATACGAAATATGAATCCGGTTCCTCTCCCAAAGCGAATTCCCAAGCCAAAAACCCGTTTTGACAAGTTCAGAGAAAGATTATCGTTCTAAAGAGAAAACGCTCGCTAAAGGCCATTTCTAAAGAAAAACACCACATCACTTATATGTGGGACGCCGCTCGTCCGGGTCAGAACACTTGGAGGTGATTGATTATGGCAATACAAATTGGAGTAGAATTAGAAATGTTGAACGTAACAGGGAACGAAGTAGTAGAGGCATGGAGAGAGGCAGGGGTACAGTACTCCCCTTCCATACATGGGTACCATCAAGGCCCATCATGTAGCTCAGGACTATGGAAGATGGAGAGGGACAGTAGCCTCTCTGGAAGGGACGCGACATATGACACTAAGGGAGCAATCGAGGTTATCTCACCTATCCTCTACGGAGCATCAGACATAAACTCGATGAACAGGTTCCTAACAGCAATCAAGAGGAAGGGAGCAACAGTAGACCGCTCATGCGGTACTCACATCACAGTAGGACTAAACAACAAGGCTAGGTTCAACAACATGAGCGCAGAGAAGAAGTGCAATATGGCTAACTACATCATCGACCTTTACAACCACTTTGGAGATGTTTTTGATGGCATGTCACCCAACGTCAGGAACATGCACACTAACTCATACATGCCCGCCCCAAGGAATGTATATCTATCCGGCGGGCGAAGTCAATTGCATGGCGGAAACAGAGGGTGTGTCAATGTCTCCAAGTTCATAACATACGGTTGCATCGAGTTCAGGCAACCGGGCTACACTCTCGACAAGAAGAAGATTCAGCTATGGCTTAAGATAATCAACAAGATAATCTCAGCGGCTCTAAACGAGAATCACGTTTCTCGCTCAATGTCTCTATCAGACATGCCTGAGACAATCGAGGGCTTCTCCACCTACCTAGGACTATCGAACATGGTCGAGACAATGCTAAGGGACAGGGTTCAGCAACTACACGACAACCATCAGAGAGGCCGACCAATGAGAGAGTTCATCCTAGGTGGTGAGCAGTAGATGTGTGGCATAGGCGGATTCTACAAGGCCGGGGCGGGTCCAGTACCTGTTGAGGCTATCAAGTCCCTCTGGGTGGCCCTAGAGGGTAGGGGAAGACATGCGGCAGGTTTCGCCCTCCAGTGGGAGAACTCAGACTCTCCAGTGGTTTTCAAGAAGAAGGGGCCGGCTAGTAGGCACCTTACAAAAATCGACCACTTCGCAGGTAATGGCGAGAATGTCAAGTACGCTCTACTTCACACAAGATACACCACTCAAGGCTCTGTTGATTACAATGGAAATAACCACCCAGTAGTAAGTCACGGCATGATAGTTACACACAATGGCGTACTATGGAATGACGGAGACATATTCTATGACCTCCAAACAAGTAGGCTACATCAAGTGGACACAGAGGCAATAAACGCCTCACTGAGCCTCTGTGGACCCGGATGGACAGCTGACAACGTACAAGGGTCCATGTCTATCGCTTGGGTAGATGAGGAGACACCAGAGACAGTATTCCTAATGACAAACGGAAACAATCCACTTGTAATCGGTAGGACTACTGATGGCCATGTAGTCTGGGCATCTACAAAAGAGATACTAGAGAAGTCTGATTTTGTAATGTCCAGCGTATTCCACGCTCTACCCTTCAAGCTATACTCAATAAGTTGTGATGGAGCAATCCGCTCAAGATTCGTCAGTGACCAGAGAGCAGAGCCGGACATTCCTTGGCAATTACATGCCGCTCAGAGGACTTACCGAGGCGAGTGGGGGTTTGGTACCCCCAAGCCTAAGAAGAAGCCTAGGAAGGGACGCAAAGCATCAAAGAAAGCTAAGAAGGTGGACAACGACCTTGAGGATTACCTCTTGGTTCAAGGGTGGATAAAGGACAAGCACGGCGACTGGAGGTATGTAGAGTGAGTTGTTGTCCTAGTTGGAGATTGCATGGAATTTGTGATTGTGAAAAGGAGTGGATTGAAGAATGACGCTATATGATGAGCAGATGGAGTCTTGGCTTGAATTCGCCTACAAGGAGTACACTGAGAATAGAAATGAATACTATCAGATTCAGTCACAGCACAAGCCCGGAAATGCGATAAATGGTCGTTCAAAATCAAGGTCGCTCAATACTTGGGCTACAAAAACGGACCATTACTCATTCAATAATTACCTATGCTACAATAACTGGAGGATGTTGCATAAGGGCAAATGGGTAAGGTATCATTTACTATACACAGACGCCGTTCTAGCTATGCACACGTTCTTTGACTACATGGAGGAGCTTTGATGCAAAAGGACGCTCTAATAGCCATGCCAGTAGGCGAGAAGCTACGTCGTTGGTCTACCTATTGGTACTGGATTCCCAGAACTTGTGGATATTGCGAATTGAGAGAAGGGGTTCAAAGAAGTCTAGTGCCAGTAGAAGTGGGGAAATATTGCTTAGTTTATAGGTGTTGGAAGTGCAAACACCTTACAAAAACGACACAAATAGGAGGAGGAAGTAGATGAGATGCGTAGCGAATAAGCGGAGTTGTATTGAGAACCAAAAGGACGGTTCTCCGTGTTTGTGTGAGGAGGTTAGTTAAGATGAGATGCCCTGTTTGTGTAAAAAGAGGCTATATTGTGACAGAAGTAGACGTTACTAAGTATAAAACTCATACAAATTACTCTTTTCATTGTGGTCATTACAGAAATATCCGAAATTAATGGAGTCACCCCCTCTAAAACCGCGCTATGTGGCGGGGTGGCGGGTAGGGGGGTGACTCCTCTGGGGGCTTTCTCTCTTC
>VMHT01142014.1_pt1 | contig 16489 bp, 16 predicted proteins | sample 4693611 | NCBI WGS metagenome assembly VMHT01 (sample SAMN12280063, study PRJNA550983) | marine metagenome | isolation source: seawater sampled from same location over 5 years 0.02-0.2 micron viral filtrate | place: USA: collected off the coast of southern California halfway between the port... ... | reverse complement strand
TCACAATAGTTGTCATCAATATGTGGATCGCCATACCATAATAAACCGATAGGGTCGTTGGTTTTCATCTGGATTTCATGCCACTTGCTTGCTTCTCTATGCGCTTTACGTTTCTTAAAGCGCTCATGCAGATGTTCAACAATCACATCAACAGGCAAGTCATCTTCGGGAACATCAGGTAGGATATAATCGAGCGTGCGGCTCTTAGCTTCTTGTAGGTTTCTACCAAATACTGTCTTTGATATACCTAATGCATCAGCGGCTTTGCGCACTGACCCGTAGGTTTCATAATACTTTAAGACTTCTTCATTGCTCAGCTTCGCCATTGCATTCCAACATCATAGCTCGTAGTTCCCTCCCACGATTTCCTACCTGCTGAAACCACAAAGAATCTTCCATCTCATAAGCCGCTTTATCCCATGCTCTATCTTCTAATGCCGCAATAAATTTCTTAAAACGACTAAAGCGTGGCCAGCCCATGTTGAACACCATTGAGGCTACAACCATCTGCGCTGGCTCTGGCAAGTCTGTCCACCATTCCATGCGCTCATCTAATTCTTGAAATACAATCTCAACATCATCTTCTAAAATACACATTGCCGCCTGTGCTGAAATCGGCTGCAACATATTATGACCATATCCAATGGTCGGCACGCCCACTGTATCGTGATACATCTCAAGGCGTAGCCCTTCATGTTTAGCAACAAGGTCAAGGAATTTTGATTGGTTCATTTCTTAAACATCTTTGTCATTTGTTGAACGCCGAATGAAGCCGCAAATACAACGCCAACCGCAGTCTTATAAAAATCTGGCATAGTTTCGAGCGCGGCAAAGCCACGCTCAACGATATCTTCATTACCGGTGAATGCTAAGATTAATGGAATGCTTACTAATATTGTAAGCCACTCATCTTTCACGCTTTTGTTTGAATTACGAGCCTGCTCAAGATTCCATTCTTGTTCACCAGCGGCAACACGCTTGGCAACAGCAGTCTTAGCTCGCTGTGTTTCAACTTTGGATTCTACCCATGAGCCAGCAATGTTGGCTATTGGAGCTATCAATGCTTGTAACATAGCAACACATTAGACTGCACAGATGCAGTACGAAACGCACATTTTATTTTCTAAGAAGATTACGAACTAACATAGCAATAGTAAGAACGACAGCTACCAAACCAAGCCATTCATTGAGTGCGCCCAACCACCATGGCGCAGTCAAGCCACCAGCTACAATTGGAATATCGTTCTGGTTCATTATGCATCATCACTTGGCTGTAAAGCCGCAGTTCTGGTTGCGCCAGCAGTTAAGAAAGATGGTGTACCTTCGCCTGTTTTTAAGTGAGGCGGGGCAATATGAAAAACAAGTTCATCTAGTTCCGCTTCTGTCATCGTTGAAGTAAGTTCAACAAACGTCCATGTGCCATCACTAAATTGTATCTTAGCTACATTGTTATTAATTTCTGGTACTGTGTACTGCATTATGCCGTACCCCCTTGTGCTGTGCCGTTGTTTGTAAATGTTACGAAAGATGAGCCACGCAAATACTTGCCAGCCGCACCACCAGCAGAACCGTTACTGCTATTGCCATTTGCTCCCGTTGAGCCTGATGCCCCAAATGAGCCACCAGTGCCACCAGTGCCAGCGTTAGTTCCACCACCAGCACCAGTACCAGCAGATTGATTATATCCAGCACCTACACCGCCAGCACCGCCATTTGAATAATTAGTGACAACTTGGTAAACCTTGGAGTAAGACCAACCCCCGCCATTGTGAGCAGACTGACTGCTACCCCTTCGATAAGATCCCCAAACACCAGCTTGAATAGTTGCAAGGTAGTTTGGGTGTCCTGTATATACTACACGAACGCCATACCAGCGGATCTGAATATTGTGACCAGGATCACCCACCCCCCAAAAGTCTGGCATCCCTCGTTGAGCAGTGTTGGATGAATAGCTACCACCACCACCAACGCCACCACCGCCACCACCAGCCCTAATAGTACCGTTGTTCACAAACGTGCAGTTCACAGCCGCTTCAAATGCATCACCGCCATCTGCACCAGCCGCACCACCAGCACCAGTGAGAGTACCATTGTTAGTAACAGTAATTGTACCAGCACCACCGCTATCAATCTCAAGAGCTTCTTCTGATGTGCTGGTTGCGCCTAACTCAACACCGCTATCAACAACAATTTCTTTGGGATAGTTAACGCCATAGTCAGAACCAAACAAAGCTGATGCGTCTTGGTCTGTAGCTGTAGCAGAAAAAGTAAACCTAAATCCTTTAGCTTGGCTTCTAAAATTAGTCATGTTTATTGTGCCGCTTGTTGGAACAGATGCGGCTAAGTTTACACCAGTGTTGTTTGCGGCTTTAGCTCTTATGTTTGAGCCGCCACGATACAAATCTGAATAAGATATAGCAGAAGAACCGCCTACAAATTCAGAACGTAGGTCGGAAAAACTTACTGCACCTGATGCCGCTATAGCCATTATGGAGTTCCAAAAGCTGTTATATCATCTAGTGCAATAACTGCACCACCAGTTGTAATCTTGAAAACTTCAGTGCTGTTGTATCTAAACACCATGTCTGAACCATCAAGAGTTGCATCCCAATTTGTAGGGAATGCGGCTACATTATCTAAATTGGCTAATTTAACATCACCGTTATTATCAATGAGGTCAGCCATTTGTCTTGCCTTTGTCATTATCTACTCCTATCCAAAGACCACGAACTCAAGTACATCACCAGCCGCCGCACCGCTTGACAAAACAACAGATGTACCATTGGTAGCTGTAAAATCAGAACCAGAAATTAATTTAACACCATTCATAAATACCTGTATTAAACCAGCAGTATAGGTAACGCTAAATGATGTTTGCGCGGCAGTTGCGGTTGCATTGCTCTCTGTTAAAGAGAATGGATTAACCGCTACTGATATCGTTTCATTCGCGCCTGAATTATTTTTGGTAAAGGTAACGCCAGTACCAGCTACGAGTTTGTTTTCCAAAACATCTGCTGTTGTATCATTACCGCTTATCTTTAGCGTTCCACCACCAGCAGATGCCGCCGCTTGGTTTGCAGATGCCGCCGCCGCTGTAGCTGATGAAGCCGCATTTGATTCTGAAGTTGCGGCATTAGAAGCAGATGTAGAAGCCGCTGATGCCTGTGATGTCGCAGTTGCGGCAGATGTTGATGCAGAAGAGGCTGATGAAGATGCATTCGTTTCTGAGGTGGATGCATTAGATGCGCTGGTTGCGGCATTTGTTTCACTGGTTGCCGCATTTGTAGCCGATGTTTGCGCTTGTGATACTAGACTGTTTAAGCTGGCCTCTTGTGTTGTGCTTACTTTTGTAAACACCTCAACATAAACCATGTCACCAACAGCCGCACCGCTATTTAAGATTACATTGTTGCCGCTTATATAATAATCATTTGAAGAACTTGTGCCTTCAATTAAACGAATACCATTTAAAAATACCAATGTATTGCCATTGGCAAAAATACTCATTGTATTGCCAGCATCATCTGTTGTGAAAGTTGTCTGTGCCGCTGTAGCCGTAAACACATGCGTTGATGTCAAACCTTGCAGATAAGCACCAGCAACTTGAAATGAGCCAGATACATAAACTTTTAGTGAAGAGTTAGTAGTGTCATACCACAGGTCACCTTCGCTTGGTGAAGATGGTGCAGAAGCACTCGCAGTAAAGATATCATTAAAATCGTTAATAGCAGAAATACTGTTTGCGGCTGTATTAATACCAGAAATATTTGTTGCCGCTGTATTTATATTAGTTGCATTTCCAGCAACAGAATTAACGCTTGTAATGTTGGAAGCTACAAGAGCAAGATTTGAGTTTACAACTGTAATTGTATTGCCCATGCCATTGCCATGAACTGTACAATAATATCGCAAAGAAGCAGGGGCGGCATTGTCAACATCAATCTGCACCTGTGCGCCTGATGAGCCTGCTGTGCCAGTGGTTGTCACACCAGTAGTATAGCTATTACCAGAACCATCTTTAAATGCTAAAGGATGACCAGTGTTACTGCTATCAGACAAATCAAATATATAAGTATTGCCTCTATCAAATGTCAGAACAGGATTTGCAACACCACCAAGATAATAAATACCACCAACAACAGTAACAACATAGGTGGTACTTGCACCCAACGCATTAGCCAAACTCGTAATATCAGAAGAAATTGCAGACAAAGTTCCAATATCTGCACTGTCACCTGCAACGGTTGTCACATTTGCAGAGATGCCAGCTACAGTAGTCACATTAGCAGAAATGCCTGCAACCGTTGTAATGTTGGCATCATTGCCAGCAACAGTGTTTATGTTGGAGGCATTTGAATTTACGCCGTTAATATTAGCAATATTACTAGAAACAGTATTAATATTAGAAGCGTTGCCAGCAACAGCATTTATATTACTTGCATTATTAGCAACAGCATTTACGTTTACAATATCAGTGCTAACAGTATTCACATTCGCAATATCAGTAGCCACTGTGCCAATATCTGTAGCGTCTGCGGCAACAGCAGTTACATCTGAAGATATACTAGCAACAGTAGTGACGTTGCTTGATATGCCAGCAACAGTAGTTACATTTGATGCAATAGCGGCTGTGTCGCTAATAGCATCTGTAGCTACAGTACCATCTTCAATGTCAGCCAAGTTTGCAATGTCTGTTGCTATAGCCGCAATAGTATTGACATTGCCTGTTTGTGGCCCAGCTACTACCGCACCTGTAACTGAATCAAATGCCAACACTGTGCCTTTGCGTGTATTTACATCAGGCAATGTAAGAGACACATTTGTATCAAAATCTGTCAGTTGCAAAGCGCGGTCAGATTTATCTTTTAAGTCACCTGCAATAGATATAAATTTATCTAGCTCTTCATTGAGTGATGAGATATCAAACGGGCCTGATGATGGGAAGTCTGTTGTACGCTCTAATGCAATCGAGCGTGTAATAACAACCGTTGAACCACCAGACGCGCCAGTGACAGATATAGCTATAGAACCAGTAGAACCAGACCCGCCTGTTACTGTGTAATCAGTTGTTAATGTTTTAAGAGTGCCATCTACATAAACATTTAAATCCGCATCAGCGAAGAACTCAAACGACACAGTAAAAGACGATTGCGTTGCACCAGCCGCAACGGCATAAGAAACTCTTGGATCATTATCTGCAAGGTTAATAGTCATTTTATCCCCTTATCATGCACTAATGCAGTATGCCACGCACAATTAGTAGCGGCTTATGGTATTGGTTAGCTCTTTAACATCATCACGAATAAATGGCAGGCCAACAAACGGCAGATTGCGTCTGATTTCATTTGCGCCATCACTTATATTTCCGTTAATTAAATCATTGGCGGCTCTATAAAAACCAACGCCTAAATCAACAGGCGCACCAAATGGTGTTATCAAACCATCTACCAATCTATCTTCTCTATCTGGGCTTACAAACTTTGGTTCAATAAAAAAGTCCTCTGGTTTGTTTGCAAAATTACCAGCAACAGCCAAGCCCATATAACCTAAGTCACCATAAATACCCATTAAACCAGAGTGGTCAATTACACGCGCAATAATGTCAGGAGATTCGCTTTCTCTATCCCACCAGCTTGCCATGCCTAAACTAGATTTGATTTCAAAAGACAAATAAGACAGCGCAATTAAAGCTGTTGCACCTTGTATTCTATTGCGCCTTGCAGGGTCTAACATAGCACCTAAGATTTTATTGTTTGCGCCAAACACAAAGTTCATAAAAGTAAACGGCAATGTCATTAAACCGCTTTCTATACGCACCATATTCACCCCGCCATAAGATGCCTTCTTATCAATAGCAAACAAGTTAGGATATATCTTGCGCATGCCAGCAAAGGCTGGATTGTCTTTAACATAAGTAACACCATCCATAATTAATGGGCGGTCGAAAGCTTGCCCCATAACAACAGAGTTATCAGAGTGGGCTGTAACTGCCGCTTGATATCTGCGTTTTAACAAACGTTCTTGTGGTGTTTTGTTAGGCCAGTTGTCTGTGTTTGCTAAAAAAAAGTTACTGCCTTCTGCTTTTTCAAATGGCATATCAGAAACATATTTTGCTAGCTCATCATCAATACCATAGCGATTTAAATATTCTTGGTCATAACGAGATAGGCGTTTACCATCTGCCATCTTTTTAGAAAGACGATAAAATTTATCATTGGTTAAAAGACCATCTGCAAATTTAAATATAGTTGTAAGTGGGCCAAGACCGTTAGCTGTATACATAATACGATTGCCAACCTCTTGCACTTGCTCAAGCTTGTTCGGCTGTACCCGCTTCATTGTATCGCCGAGTAATTTCTGCTGAGCAAAGTTGCGGATCATATCAAGAGCCGCACCACCATTTTGCATTTCAGTTAATACTTTACCAACAGACCTATCATTCAATGCCGCCGCCGCCGCACGATACACATCTCTGTAGCCATGCGCTAAAACAATAGTGCCTGCATCTGTAACAGCAGAAATACCAGCACCGCCTAGATACGCCCAACCAGCATAGTTTTTTAAAAACTTAGATAGCTGATTATCATATCTATCAGGAGAGCGCGAAAGTGCGCCCATTACGCGGTCATGCTCACCTACAAAACCAGCACGCACCTCTGCAATTTCTTCAGCAGACATACGAGCCTTTACCATTTCATCTGTTACTTCTTCTAAGATTTCATCAATGTTCTTGCCATCAAATGCTCTAGCATGCTCAATGCGCCTGCCCATCTGTTGTGCGTAAGTGTGAAACACATCAGGCGTTTTAACTAAAAACTCTTCTACCTGCCACTCTTCTAAATCTGTCTTGCGATGCTTTAAATGCTTTGCACTACCAGCTTTGCCAGTTGCTCTTGCATCTTCTAACTCCTCTGCCGCTTCCTCAAGAATGCGAGCAACCGTCATATCTGCGCTTTCTTTAGGATTAGGCAAACCCTTTTGAGTGTAATGGTCTACTAAAGTTTGCGTAAATTTTGCTCTTGCCGCATCATCACCGCTAAGTAAAAGCTTGTTATAATACATAGCAAACCTAAATGATTTGCGCGTTGGTGTATCAAGAACGCCTTGCAACTCATCAAGTCTTGTTCTTAAGCCAGCCATTTCTCCATCTAAGTCGTTACGCATCTTTGCTTGCTTTGATGTAGCACCGCCTTTGGCTTTCATGGAATCTTCTAAATTAGCAAGTTTGGCTGCTTTTTCATCAACAAGTTTTTGCAACTTTGCCATGTCTGCTTTGATACGCGCATCATCACGCAACACGCCAACATAACGTGCATCTTCATCAAACGCTTTAAAGAATGTATCAAACTCTTTAAAAGCTTGCTTCTGTTCTTTGGTAGCGCCATCAAGTGCTTTTCTAGAAATAGTAGGGTTTGGATTATCCTGTTGCATATAGCGCGTTACAGTATCTTCAAACCAATCATTAAAGTCACCAGTTCTAAATGTCATCTCTTGTGTGTCAGCGCCAAGGAAACGAGCTTGCTTATGACCATCAACTTGCATTCTATGCAAGTCAGAAAACTTCTTCATATATTCATGCGCCAACCCTTCATAGGTTTGCGCCATTTGAATAACAGATTGCGGCGCTGTAGTATCACCAGCACCCTTTAAACCAACAGAAGAATTGTAAGTATACCTCAACATTTTTTCTTTAACGCCAGCGGGAATATTAGGATTAGATAACGCACGCTGAAAGTAAGAGCCAAAAGGATTGTAAACTTTTACGTCAAACTTTTCGTTATCACCAACTAATGTAGGCTTGCCTGTATTCTCATCGGTGAATAAAGGGGGTACTTCTTCACCCCTTGCTATACGGTTTACTTTGTTAGCAGATGATTTAAAGAAAGGCGCTGTATAAGTAGCACCTTTAAGTGCGCCGCCAAAGAATGCACTAAACACTGTAGCGCTTGCAATATTCTGTGTGCTTTCAAATGGGTCATCTGTTTGCGCAAAAGGAGCGCGGCGTGCTTCTGATGCAACTCCATAAGCCGCACCTATTTTCCCAAAGTTATATGCACTACGCGCTATACCGCCACTCAACGACACAACATTTAACGCAGGTATAAATGCAGTAAAGAATAAAGGGTCAGCCATACCGCCAACTATCTGCGATGCAAAACTTGCATCCGACATTGTTTGCTTGCGCCGCCGTTCATTGTCAACGCGCTGTTTTATAAAGTCAAAATGCTCTTGGTCTTTAGCTCTTACAAACTCTTCATAGTAAGGTAGATACTCATCATCTATAACATCTACAGGGTCAAATGAAGCATCTCTAGCGCGTGAACCAAACATCATTTCTTCTCGCACAGATTCAACAAGCGGCATGTTGTTATATGCAGATGTAGCGGCAACGCCTTCCCAAAAACCAGCAGGCGCTTGATAGCGCATATCATCTGGAACAGATATAAAGAAGTCTCGCTGATTGAGGTCTATCATTTTCTACCCGCTATTTCGTCAAGTAAATCACCCTGCGTTTGATTAATGCGGCCTTGTGGGCGCTCTTTATTTTTGATTTCACTGAAACCTAATCTGCGCTGTTGTTCTTCACGCATCTTTTTTCGTAGCTGTTCTTCGGTTTGGTTTTTCATATTCATGCGCTGTTCAACAACAGCTTGACCGCTGGCAAACAAAGGCTCTGAGCCAGACATTATAGGCATTTTGTTTTCATCAACAATCATGTAAACAGGATTAACCACACCATGTCTCGGGTCTGGAATAAGAAAAGCGTTCTCGCCGAGCGTATAATCACCATCGGCAGTATCTAACAAGCCTTGTGTATGCACTTCAAAAATATCCATATCAGTGCGGCTCGGGAATGCTTTTTCTGGCGCAAAACGTGAGCGCCCCTCACCCATAATAAAAGGTGACTTCATAAATACTCTTTTAGAAGATTCATGTAATATATCACCTGCCAATTCTTTGCCATGCATAAGAACTAAATCTTCTGCATACTGCATATAATATGCGGCCTCTTCAGGTGAGGCATCGCTGTCTAATTGGTCATTAACAAAGTCAGCTATTTTAATTTGCTTATCGCCATTCTTACCAAGCTTGGCGTTCAAGATTTCTTTACGCTGTGGATTGCGTGCAAGCTCTCCCCTGCGTTGATAATACTCCTCAAAGCTTACTTCTTTAACGCTATTGCGATAAGCGCTTAACGCTTCCATCTCAACAATAACATTATCAGATACACCTCTGGTGACAGTGTTTGCACCGCTACCATCTTTGTTCATGCGCTTAGTAGCTTGGCGATACAAATTCATGGCAATCGGAAGCTGACCTGTATTAGCAAGCTTCTCAAGATTGTCAGTAGAAAATAAATTTTGAACTACTGTTGGAAGGTCGCTATTAGAATGTAGAAGTATATTTCTTATAGGTTTTGTACTTGCATTAGCAGGGTTTAAGATGTTGCCTAAATTATTCATTAGGCTTTCAACATCTCTTATGCCTTCTTGAGCAAACAAATTATCCATATCATCTTTGGAAACTAAGAACCCATCATTCAGCATAGATAGTGTTGCATCTGCTCTGTTTTTATCTTTTGTTGCGACTAACCTTTCTTGAAAATTATTTTCCATAACCGATATATCGCCAGCAATAACACGCCTGCTTTCAGCATCAAATACATCACCAGATATCATGCGCTCACTAAAACCAGCATCAGTTAAATGCTTCATAACAGCAGGCTCAATAGCATCTATTGAACCAGAACGATAAACTTGTTCAAGTGCATTGATAACATTAGCCGCCATATCAGCGCCAAAAGCAGGGTCTTGGAACTCTGGCAAGGCTTGTAACTTAGCAACAACAGAGCTAGCCATAGCGCCGCCATATTGACGTTTAAGATTTGTTCTCATGTTTCTTGCTTGCGTTACAGACATGCGATCACCATGCAAGTCAACAAGCTCATCAATCTCACGCATGGTATTCATAAATTTTGCATGAGCAACACTGCCATCATTTATGGGCGCACCAGCATTGATGAAAGCTTCAAGGTCTTGCCCAGCCGCTTCGATGGCATCAAACATATTTTTGTAGTCTTGTGCATCATCAGCTTCGGCTTTATCAGCATATATATCAGCAGTATTTTGACCTGCTATTTCAGCGCCAACGTCTATTGCAATAGCTTTATAACGTGGGTCTGTAAGCTCTGCTGTTTTCTTTACATAAGCAGAAAAAGCATTGTCAAAACCATCAGGGTCTTTGTCAAAATCTGCGCGAAGTTTTTTAGCCTCTGCCTTCATGTCAGATAAAAGAGCAGCACTATATTTTTTATCTATGATTGGCTGTGCTTCTCTTTGCGCAATTTTTGATAAGCCTTGCGGAAGCTTGCGATAGACTATTTCTCCATCAGTATTCGTAGCCGCAAAGCCACGCGCGGCATCTATACCTTTTTGTTTCTGAACATCAACCTCAGCCTCAAATGCACGTTGCATCATTTGAGAACCCAAACGTTCTAAGTTACGCCCTGCTTCTACAGCAGAAGTAGATGGCTGAACAATGCCAATAGGCTTATTAAATACTTGTTGTGATTGTAATCTTTTTATTTCTGCCATTATGACACCTGACTAATTCTATCATAAGCTTGTATGCCTGTATTCACAGATTGAAATAAGGCACTTCTCATAGCTTGATTGCCGCTGGCTCTTGCATCTGCGGCGGCAAACTTTGTTCTGCTTATTGTCAGCATGCTTTGTGTTCTTGCTCTACCATCAGTCGTTGCAGATCTCTTTCTTTCTGCTTTACTCAACGCCGCAATAGAACGGTCATTCGAGCCACGATTGTTTACAGCCCTTGATGTTTCGTTCATACCAATCAAAGTAGCTAGTCTATCTTGTCTTTCGTTATGTGCCTGCATAGCAGATAACTGTTCAAACTTTGCGTTCTGTTCTTGTTGCGCGGCAATAGCTTTTTGACGCTGTTGCTCTGCTTTACCAGCTTGCAAAGAACCGTATATAGACAAGCCTGCGCCTGCTATCATAAACGCTGGATTGCTCATTGCTAAAAAATTCAACATTAGAAAGCCACCTCTGCTATCAAACCATTAATCTGCAAGGGCAATGGAGCGCTTTGCGATATCGTTACTCTAGGGTCTTTGCTATATCCAAGAGGGCGAAACTCTTTCTTGCCTGATATTCTTTGCACACTGCCGCCTATCGTAAAATTAACATTACGAATTGTCATATCTGTTCCATTGACAGATACGCTTAATGTGTCGTTCAAATCCAAATCAACCATTGATATACGCCGTGGGCGTGCAGTCAGGAAGCCGCCCTGCACCTGACCATCTATCGGCAGTGTTTTTAATTCTGGAACAAACTTATATCCAGCTTGAATGCTTGTGCTTGCCTTTACACCGCTTACATCCAACTGCCCACCTGATACTGTAAACTGCCCCAGATAATCATCACCATCTGTTACATCTACAACAGCACCATTTGCAAAGTGAGCGCTTACAGTAAATACACCATTAGAGCCAGTAAACTCATCACAGAAATCCATATCCATGTCTGTTTGAAAACGCTCTAAGTATAACTTATCTGTGCCAGAACCATCATCTCTTACACTTACAACATACAAATCTTCTTCAACAGAACAGATAGAATGAAACTTACCTGCTGTTTCCCAGCGCATCCAACCAGCACGCTTCTCACTTCTAATGCTGTAATAAACACCAATCTCACCATTATTCATCAAGAAGAAACCATACGCACCGGGTCTTTCCAATGAACCTTTTACGGTAGCAAGTTGTATTGGTGCAACGATAAGATGTGATGACAACAGAGATATCATGTTGCCTGTGTAAGCACCCTCTGCATCAGAATAAATATATTCACGAACTGCTGTGCCAGTAGATTGCACAAACATAGTTGCACCATCTAATGATTGCGGTCTAACAAAGCCAGTGCCAAATGGTGTCTGTGAAGATATCTTTGCGTTCTCTGGCGTTAAAGCTTTCTCTGCAAAAGAGGGTAGATAAAATTCTGCGCGAGAGGCAAAGACTTGTAAATCACGATTAGAAACAAGGTGACGTATTTGATTAGTTGCACCAATGTTTGCATCCAAATCAAGCGCGTCATTATCTTCTGCATCACCTAAATCAAAGTTAAAATATTCCCCTGTTGCTGACCCCCAGAGCCCGTCTGGTTGCGATGGTGTGCCACCAAACCACAATCTATCTTCATGGAAGGTTACAGCCGCAGGGAAGCCTCTGAGAGACGAATAAGATTGCTCATACCATTCAGTTGTAGCCGCGCTACTTTCAATGGTGGGTGAACCGCCGCCAATGGCTTCTGATGTTGCACTCGCACCTGCGGTTACTTCATATACATTTTTGTTTATGACGCGGCTTATTGTGCGTGAGCCATTGATATTAGAAGCTGAGATACCGCCAACACCACCTGCGTCTGCAATTGTAACAGATGCACCTGATGACAAACCATGCAATGCATGTGTTATTTCTATCTTGTTTGAACCATTCTTTGTTTGAATAGCATCAACATCTAACTGTGCTTTTAACGTGCCAAGAATATCTGCTGTTACAGATGTTCCGCTTGTAAATGTTTTTATCTCTGCTTCTGCATCACCAATTAAAATTTTAATGCCAACATGATTAGCTGTAAAATATGACGCGCTAGAAGTTAATGTAACGCCATTGCCGCTAGTGGCACTTGATGACAATGTTACACTTGATGACTGAAAGTTATAATATGGCTGTAGAGTTCTATTGCCATCAATTGATGTATCAAAATCAAACAGTCTTACTTCAAAAGTAGTAAGGCCAGTTCTAACCAACATTCTGCACAAGAAAGATGTGTGAGCGAGGAACATAAAATCTCCCCGCTGTGCATACGTAAACTGATTAAGATTGGTATTGGTAATAGGAAGAGCGTTGCCATCCACATCAGTAGTAATTGTTTGAATGTGGGAAACCACATTCGTTGAGGCGATGATGCGGAAGATATCAAGTTGACCACTAGAGAAAGCGACAATGTATTTCTCGTCATCAGAAAAAACAAAAGGCTCAATGCGTATCTGTTGAATTAAACTACTGTCGTAAGTGTGGCTAAAATTATACAGCCGCTTAGTAGCTGGGCGTTTAATTACACCACCTTCTGCACGTATAAAAAAGTTTTTTACAGATTCGCCAGCTTGCGTGTAGACAGGACTATCTACGCGAGAAGTAAGCGATGGATTAATTTCTCCAAAAGCAAAGTTATTTAGCGGTACACGAATGCGCGGCATCAGCTTCGCCTTTCAGAAATAAACCTCGATGTCACTAATCTGCGTGTTGTTTGTTGCTGGGAATCAAGTGTCTTTGCCTGTTGCATTAACTGCAATGCTTTACGCTCCATCATGCCTGCCATTGCTTCATCTCTTGCAATAGCCAGCGCAAAGGATGCGGCAAGCGAATATTCAACAGCCAATGTAAAGTAGCTAGGAAAGTCTTGCTCAAGCGCTCTAAAAGTATAATCAGCAACTACATCATTATTTGTGCTGACATTGTGATAAAGTTTGTCACCATAAATTGTGTATTCAATTAAGTTATCTTCTATCGTCACCGCATGTAACATAAGCAAGTCATGTGGCAATTGGTGAGCAACATCAAATCGCCCCGTTGGAGTAGCAGAAAGTTTATTTAGCGATTGCTGATTTGTAGCAAAACGCCAGCGTGAAGCACACAGCGCAGTGCGCACTGTATCTTCATACAAGTTAGAGGCTACAAGAGCCTCGGTGCTGTCAGCAGTAAATGATGTAATTGGCTCTGCGCCAATCAATATCAATCCGCGTGACGCTATATCTATTCCTGAGTTTGCTACCGTTGACATCTGGTAATGGGGGGCCGAAGCCCCCCAATCCCTTAGTTATTATCTAAGACTTCATAGATACCGTTGTCATCAATAACAACAGCACCCATTGACATCATAGAAGTAGCAAGGTGTGCGGCTTTCTGAGGCACATAATTAATCTCAGTTTGAACATCTGAGTTGATGCCCAAGCCCATAGCAGATGTGTGGTAAGCAATGTTCTTACCAGCAGTTACTGCTGATGTTGAGAAAATCTTGAAGCCCAAGAATTCCTTCATTGTCATACCGCCAGCATAAGGCAAGTTCTGCTCACCTACGAAATCGCTTGATGCAAATTCGTTGATGTTAAACAGATCTGCATAACCAGCAGGTGACATTGCTAAGTAACGCTGACCATCTTCTGGAAGGTCGGCAGTGCCAAATGTTTCAAACAGAGTGAGCAAGTCTGCTTTATCAACTGCCGCCGCAGTCGAATTAATCTGTGTTGCGTTAGCACCTGCGTCCATAGCAGTGTAGATGAGGTCATCAGTCTTACGACCCAATGCGGCGGCGGCTGATTGTGCCACTGCCTGACGCTCATCGATATTGATTTTTAATTCATCAAGCTTGTCGATGTATTCTGCGGCATAGAAGTCTGCCATTGTTGCTTCTACATTTGTATGCACAAGCTCCATAGCGGTGACATCGCCGTTACGAGTTTTGGTTGAAGCAGCGCCCGAACCGATTTTCTGAAAGCGAACAACGCTACCACGGACATTACCAACAGTGCGTACAGTATTACGGAGTTTAGAACCCATACGCTGATAAGCCATGTGAACTTCAGATTCGAACTGTTTAATGAAGGCTATATCAATAGTATTCGCCATTTTTCAGTTCCTTATAAATGAAATTTACACTACGCACAGTTGTCCGTTTCGCTCTTCAATCAGTTATCCCGCAGGGCTGTCAGTTAGAAACAGGCTGTATGCTATTGGAATCTCACTTCAATCGCTTCATCGCAACGCACAAAACGCACACATGAATAGCCATTTACAATTGTTGCTTCTTCTCCAAAAGCAAAACCCAACCAATCCAACCACTTAAGAGTTTTGTTGTGGTCGATAGGAACTACGTTTTCTATGAGGTCGTAACGCTCTGCAATCCAATCACACATTAGTTTTGAATTGCGTAAGAAAGGGCGAATGTTTCCATCTATAACATCAGAGCCAAGCATCCAAATAGTTGCGCCAGCAAAATCATCTGTTTCCATAAATGGAACAACACCAAACATGCATACAGGCTCATCCTTCCATAAGCCTGTCCAAGTATATGCACCCTTATACCGCAGAGGAGCATGTAGCGCCCTCCACGGTGTTGAGGCGTGTATCATACATTCACGCACATCTGATGGTCGCAACCGATGCTGTAGATAACCAGCATGTTCAATAGTTGCTTTTACAATTTTAGCATCACCATCAACATGGAATGCATCAGCGGTAGAGTTTGGAAAACCCTTCTTGGACTTTTTGGACATAAGCGTTATCCCTCTTTGCTGGATTCCAATAACGCTCATCCTTCATCATTGATTGCAAATCGCCTTCATTGAGAGGTTGGATTGCGCCTGTGTTGCCTGCCATAGAACTGGCACTCATCTGGCTCATTAAAAACTCAAGTGCTTCTATACCTTTGGCGCTAGCACCCAAGCCTAAAATTGCATCTTGATATTCTTCTGGGAAAAACTTTTGCGACCATAAATCAACAGCTTCAATACGGGCATCAGCATTTTCACCTAGTGCTGTTTTTTCTGCATCAAGGTCTGGCTGATTGGCATTTAAAGCTTGTGCATACATATTGATGCCCTGCTCAAACTCTTCCTGACTATAAGCATTTTCAAATGCGTGGTTAGCCCACCATTGAAATAGCTCATTATCATTTACAAGATTTTCATCTAACCCTTCTGGTACAAGATAATCACCAGCAGTGTCAGGTCTGCCTTCTATTGCTGTTTTTTCAAACTCTTCAATAAGCTGTTGACGCATCTCGTCTTGTGATGTGCCAAGCTTGCTTTCAAGTTGTGAATAAGAAGATGCCAAATCTTCTGGTGTGTTAAATTTTTCTGGCAACCATTCTGGTCTGGCAGGTGCTTCTGTTGCTTCTACTGCAACTTCTACATTATCTGCTTCACTCATTTGATTTTACCTTCTCGCCGTGTTGAACTCGTCTTTCAATAAGACCTACAAGAAAACGCTGACCTTCAAGATGTCTAAGCTCAGCGTCAGATGCGCCCCCACCAGTGACGGCTTCAATGGTGATAGAGCGCAAATATTTTAGCACTTGAACGCCGCTTGGCGTTCTAAACAGTGCGTGTATGTTTTGAGATATTTGTTCATCCTCTGCTTTGGGGCGAGGAAACCCGTCAAGTCCTAGGTGTTTCGACATTTGCCTGTTGCTGTTGTTGAGCCATTTGTTGTGCCGCTTGCATTAACTGTTCGCGCTCCACCCCATCTCTTACCAAGCTGTCTGGTACACCAAACTTCTTAGCAAGATAAACAGCAACATCATCAGACCTAATCAGAAGATTTAAAACCTCTGGCCCGAATGTGCCACCCACTAACTGCAAGTAACGAGATACAGAAGAAATATCTTGATTAGCCTGTGCCTGT
>VMHT01223529.1_pt1 | contig 16494 bp, 40 predicted proteins | sample 4693611 | NCBI WGS metagenome assembly VMHT01 (sample SAMN12280063, study PRJNA550983) | marine metagenome | isolation source: seawater sampled from same location over 5 years 0.02-0.2 micron viral filtrate | place: USA: collected off the coast of southern California halfway between the port... ... | reverse complement strand
AGTTTATGCTACTAGAATTTGTATCAGAACAAGTAGAAGGTATGTCAGAAGATTTAGAAAACATGGCACATAACAAAGTAAACATTATGAGATTACAAGCTGATATGGAAAAAGCATTAGAAATTATAGAATAACTAAAAGATAAAGTAAGAGCAAACGGATATGATCACTAAAATAATTATAGCATTATTACTATTCTCTGGAGATTCAATGATTGAACACACTATGACTGATGGTGTTAAAGATTGCCTTGAAAAGAAAAGAATGATTGAAAGAAATATATCAGGTACAGCTAGAGTATCATGTGTTAAAGTAGAAGCACAAATAGAAACTATAGAAGGTGTTGAATTTATTAAATCAATAGGTAAAATAAACTCATGACTGATAATGAAATAGAGATAAACAAATGGCGTAAAGAAGCCAGGTCTAATAAAAGACAAAGCAATAAGCTACAAAAAATTATTGATGAACAAGAAGTATTTATTACTTACTTAACTAAAAAGATTTTAAGATTAACTGAAGAAGATGAAATGAATATGCATGTAACAAACGAACTTAATAAATTTAAGTCTATGAATGTTACTGAAAAGCTAGAGGACATGCAACATGGTCAGTCAGTCGGAGAAAATAAATAAACTAGATAGAGATATTCTTTTAATTAAAAAGGATATTGATATCATTAAGTCCAACCACCTTAAACATATAGAAACCGATATCTCTATGATTAAGAAAGTTATGTGGTCAGTAGGTTTCTTAGTATTCTCTAATCTATTAGCTATTATTATAACAGAAATAAAGTGAAGATTTACTTAGTCATTTTATTCTGTGTTCAATCATTAACATCACCATTAAAAGAAAGTTGTGTAGCAGAACCACTATACGAACCCTTTAATAGTATACCAGATTGCCTTGCATATGTGGATAACTTTAGATACAGTTTAAGAAATAACGAGGATTTGTATGTAACAGGATTCTGTACACAAAAAAATTTAAATGCCATTTGAAGAACTAAAAGAAAGAATTAAAGAACACGAAGGTTATAGACTAGATGTTTATAAGTGTAGTGAAGGATTTGATACTGGTGGGTATGGTCATAAAATAATTGAAGGTGAAGATATACCTACTACAAGAGAGGGATGGGATACATTGTTTGAACAAGATTTCCAAACTGCTTGTGAAGGTGCTGACAATATAGTCGGTGATTATGATATAGATACTACTGCAAAAGAAGTAGTAATAGAAATGGTTTATCAAATGGGTGAAGGTGGTGTATCTAAATTTAAAGGTATGCTATCTGCTCTTAAAGAAGCTAGGTATGCTGATGCATCAGATGAAATGATTGATTCTCTTTGGTATCGTCAAACACCAAACAGAGCATCAGATCTAGCATTAACAATGAGGGAAATAGATGTTGCTTAATATGTTAGGACCTATTGCTGGTGCTGTATTTAAGACTATAGATAAAGTAGTAGACAATAAAGGTGAAGCTGAGAAGCTAAAAGCTAAAGTCCAGGAGAAGATTATATCTGGTGAACTAGCAGAACTAGAAGGTGCTGCTAAAATTATACAAACAGAAGCACAAGGTGGATTTCTACAGAGAAACTGGCGACCAATTATGATGTTAGTCTTTGCTGGTTTGATGGTAGCTCATTGGTTCGGTTTTACTGCACCTAATATTCCAGAATCTGTACAAAATTCTTTACTCAATATTATCTTAGTTGGCATAGGAGGATACACTATTGGTAGATCAGGTGAAAAAATCGCAGACAGATTTAAAAAAGACAAGTAGATCATACAAGAAGAAATTAACTACCCCACCCACAGTCCTTAAAACAGGAAAAATGGATAAAATTTTGGTCATTTCTGACCTTCATATACCATATCATCATCCTGACAGCTTTCGCTTCTTAAATAAACTAAAAGATAGATACAACTGGGATAAGGTAATCAATATCGGTGATGAGATGGATTGGCATAGCATAAATGTAAGCCATGTTATTAATCCTGATTTACCTTCAGCAGCTGATGAACTTGAAGTGGGTAAGTTTTGGATTAAGAAGTTAGAAAAGATGTACCCTGATATGATCTTACTAGAATCTAATCATGGATCTATGGTACTACGTAGAGCTATGGCTAAAGGAATGTCTAAGTTCTTCTTAAAAGATTATAATGAAATACTAGATGTGTCATCTCGGTGGCAGTGGAAAGAGTTTCATTGGGAAACTAATACACTAGGTAGGATATACTTTGCACATCAAGTATCTAAGAATATTGTTAAGTCAGTACAACTGATGTCTGCTTCGGTATGTCAAGGGCATTATCATACGCAGTCAAATATAGAGTATGTTGGTAATGACTTTCATTTAAACTGGGGTATGTCAGTAGGTTGTCTTGTAAACAAACAATCATTAGCTATGGCATACATGAAGATTAATGTAGCCAAACCAATACTATCTTGTGGTTGTATTATTAATGGTGTACCATACTTAATACCAATGTTATTAAGGAAGGATGGTTCTTGGGATGGGCAGATATACATCTAAAGATAAAAAATATTTTAATAAAATAATTGAACATGGATGTTGTGTACCTGGATGTACATCAAACACTCCTATGAATGTTCATCACTTACGAGGATCACAAGTACAATTTAAAAGATCTAATTATCTTGTAGTACCATTATGTTTTGAACATCATTCAGAACTAACATGGGGTAAACATAAACCAGAGTTTAAGTTCTGGGATTACTATGACTTTGATGCTTTAGAATATGCTAGTGAATTGTATGACCAGTACTCTCAACAACATTAATACTTTTAACTTTCTTCATTATAGATTTACCAATGTTACTAGAGTTCTTTTCTCCTGTTAAATACATAGCAGTAACAGCATATGCACAGAAGATTGTTTCATCATCATATCCGAACTGAGTTAAATACTTAGTATAATCAGTTAAGGTTTCTATTAACTCATCAAGTTGAGATTTTAATACCATGTAGTATATATATGGCTTTGTTTATAATATGTCAATATTCGCTGAAGGCGTGGGATTATTTTATCACCCACAAGCTTTCGACTACAGATAGAATTTTGCTCAATGTCTACTCACAACCACTCTTGATTACCTCAGGCATTTGCCCATACTTCATCTCAAGTGTACCTTACCCCTCTGATAAAGAGTTGTTCGGTCAGCCGATAGGGGAAGCTATACCCCTACCACGAAACTTTTAAAACTTTTAAAATGGTATATCTGGAATGTCATCATCAGGTAATGCATCCTTATTGACAGATTCAATAGACTTATCTTGCTTACCACCTAACATCTTCATGACACCAGAATATCTTGGTATTAGAATTGATGTATTATATCTTTTGTTACCATTATTATCTGTATACTGTGATACATCTATTTGTCCTTCAAGGTATATTAAAGTACCTTTAGTAACATAATTTTTAATAGTGTTAGAAAGATTAGGATCAAATGTAACTACTTTATGCCAAGTAGTTTTATCAGTCATTTGTTGAGTTTCTTTATCTCTTACTTTTTCAGTAGTAGCGATAGACATAATAGCCATCTCACCTGACTTGATAGTTTTGATCTCTGGATCTGTACCAGTTCTACCTACAAGTATTACTTTATTTATCATTAGTTAGTACCTCCTGTACTTTTGATTTATCTACATTACCTTTGTATTTTTCTTCAAGCTGCTTCACATATTTGTTTGAATCAAACATACCCATGAATACATCAGCATTGAATCCTAAATGTGATAGTGCTTTTGTTAGTGCATCAGTCAATGCTTTCTTAGGTGCATCATCATCTACCCTACCTTTACTATCTACCAATAAATTACATCCTCTAACTGGACCATATTTGTATTCAGGTTTAGATACCCAAACAGCTACATCTGCAAATTGAAATGCTTTACTATCTACTATCATAGTATCATAGCTGACATCATACCCCCAACCAACACCAACTGGTCCGAAGATCTCTGTAGCTCGTCTGATCTGATAGTGAGCATCAATAGAAGTAAAACTCCTAGCTCCAAAGGAAACCTTCTTAGTGAACCGAGGATCTGTTTCTTTAGCCTGATCCCATATATCCAAAGTCTTGTCTTTAAGATTAGTATTTGTACTCTCATCCATTTATATTACCTCCTCAATAGATTGAAAATCAACATAGTCATCAGGTGGTACATCTTTCTCTACATGTATTGTCCAGAACTGATGCTCTGCATTTAATAGTTTCTTCTGAAACTTTTTGTCTTGTGAAATTACAAATGCTTTCCATCTCACATTACCAAATATTACTGATAACCATGCTTTTGTTTTGTTAGCTACCATCATGTAATGCTGTACTTGAGCATAATATTTCTCAATGATTGTATCTTCTTTGGTCATCATGTTTGTATGTTTAGCTTCAAAGATACCCATAGTTTTTAGATCTTGATTCAATACAAAACCATCTACATTAGCTAACATAAACGGATACTTTTTATGTACTAATGTATGGTCTATCTCTTGTACTGGGAAATCTAAATTAGCTGTGAACCATTCTCTATTAAATGCTTCGGTGTATATACCTAACTGTACTGGTAGTACAAATGTTAAGTCATCTTCAACTAAACCTTTCTTGATATTATATAGATCTTTCCACTTACCAGCTGCTAGATAAGTAGCATCACTCCCTCCGATTCCTGAGCTTCTGTCTATAATTTTCTTTTGATTCTGTATATTCATTGACCTTCCTCTCTACAATGTTTTCAATGTCAGTTTTTTTTTTCCATAGTGCATCAGCTAATCTTTTAGCAGATGGATCTCCGTCTATTAAACCTACTCTTAGTCTGTATTCTATCTCACGATCAAACCAAACTCTAGCTAAATAACATACTTTTTTTATCCACCATCTTTTTCTTTGCACTGGATCTGCAAGATTATACTTTATTTTTTTATTAGGTTTTAATCTCTTATCTCTTACAAAACCTTTTACTAATTCATCTACTTTCATATTGATTAATTAATCTATCTATATACCAACGAGCTTTCTTTAAATCTTGTGTTGGTTTATCTGGATACTTATGTCTGTTTCTTATTACATACTTGATAATATTTGCTTCATGATGATTTAATTTAAATTGTTCTATAACATCTATAACTTGAATCTCTGCTCCAATATAATAGCCTGGATCAATGGGATTTATTTCTTTCATTACTCCTCCTGTTATAACATTTAATACATGTGTATTCTTTGTAGTCTACCATCATAGCTTTAGTCCACTTCTTTTTACAGACAGTACATCTTTCTAATACTAACATATGTTGTAGTATTATACCTCTTTTTTTTCCCATAATTTTTGTGTGTTGAGGGCAATCATACGGAGGATAAGGAGGAAGGAGATCACATACCATGAAGATCGATTGCCCTCTATTTTGTTTTAATGAAACCAAAGACAATTTGCAACCTTTCTTTCACGATCATATCTAGTATTAACTGAATCACTGGGGTAGTGTGTACTCCAATGCGTGATAGCTTGGTATGCACTGAACTTATTAGGTCCATATTTCTTTGCATAATTGTTTTCATATTGATCTACAATGTAATTTCTATGTTGTTGATTGACATGACTTTTATCAGTGCGTGTTGGTTGAAAGCATAATCTATCTACTTGACTATGTAATTCATAGTCTTGTATTGGTTGTTCTAACCAGCTAGACATAGAGTTATGTACAGTATGTAGTCCATCAATAGCTGCATAACCACCAGGTAATTTAAGTTTGATCTCATTACTACCTTTGTGTGCAGTATTTAAACTGATATCCCATACTGAACTCTTAAGTCCATTGAGACATAACCATAGGTAGAAACCTAGATCAAATCGGAATGAACGCATACCATTGTAGCTGTTCCATATCACAGCTTCTAGACCAATAGATGTATCTTTGAATGGTATCTGATACTCTGGTAGAGTAAATCTGGTAGCCATAACAGCACCATGATTAGACCACTTGTGTTTCTCAGTCATACCATTGGTATCAAAGTGTTCATTAAGAAAGTCAGTAGCTTTATCATACGCTGTGCCATGTGATATAACTCGGTATGTATTCTTGTGAACTGCAATCAGTTCGTTGTTCTCATCTTTAACCAACTGTTTGTAGCTATCTAACCTTGAGCCATGCTGGTTGTACACAGGTTCTTCACGCACCTGAAACGTTAGTTCTTGTGGTAACATATTTTTCCTCCTATAACTCTGCTCTGAATGAGCAAAACTTATTTTCTTTTACACGATCTAGTATCTTTTTACCTAGTTCATATCGTGCATACCACATAAGATAATAGTTATACTTACTTTTCTTACGTTCTTCCACTGACATACTTGTGTTTGGGACAGGTACATCTAATACTTTACACATTTGTTCTTGAGTATAACCATTAGCTGTCTTGAAAAAATCATCTAAGGATTGCTTCTTAGATCCAAGATGATCTAAACATTGAGCAAGTCCATGTTCTATTTTTTCTTTGTGTGTTTCATCAAAGTAGTACTCAAGATGATCTGGTTGAAATCCTACTGATCCAAAGAAGTCTGCATCATCACTGGATTGTATACCAAACCAGAACTTACCTTCTATATCACCTTCATAATATCTACCCATACTATTCCTCTTTCATTTTATTCAACTGTTATTATTATCTCATCTCTACCTGAGTAAGTAGTTCCTTCAAACTCAATAAGAATACTTGATATCTTTTTGAACTCATGTTCTTTGAACTCACCTTCTTCTCTACTGCCATGATAAACTTTTGATGCAAACTTTATCTCTGCACCTGGTGATATTCTATTTACTTTACACATTAAATCTTTAAACGTTTCTGCATTACACTTCATATAAATTATCCTTTCCATAATAATCTTTTGGTAGTTGAAAACCCTTGATAATCCTAGATTCTAAAGCTCTGAACATAAGATTTTCTACTTGTTTTCTGCCTGTTTCCATAGCCATCTGCTTAGTATCCCAATCAGTTCTATGTTGTGGACCTAGTACACTATCATCAACAGTCAATCTCCATTTAGTAATACTGTGTTGAAAGTTAGATCTTATCTTTACAATATTAACTACGATCACTTGATCTTGACCATAAGATATAGTTGCTTGGTAATGTCCTGGTCTTATGCTTCTCATGATTTACCTCCTATCTGGTTTCAAATTTAAGTTCTTCTAATTGTTTTAACCAACCTTCTACAGTTGTTATATCTTTTGCTATAGCAGTTCTAAGTTTCTCAAACTCTTCTAGCATTTCATTTTCTATTAGAAATAATTCATCTAACTGAGTTAGTGCAATAGTTTTATCATGCCATTTGATTGCTTCTCTTGTTGTTATTCTTTGATCCCACAATCTTGCTTTTAATATCTTTAATGCTTCTATGTTCATTGTTTTCTCCTGTTCCATTACACATATCACATACATATGTACCTTCTGGATTGTTCCAATCAATCTGAAATCCAAGTCCAATACATTCTTTACAACTAATCTTTTTCTGGTTCTGGAATATAGTTTTCATTCTCAAATCTTTCTCGTACCATCTCTTTGATTTCTTGTGTATAGATTAGCTTTACTCCATCTTGAAGCATATGCTTTACACACGCATTTTCTAGTTCTTGATATGTTTCATAGTGTTCATAGTATTTACAGTATATAACATCAAATTTGTCTAGCTCATCCTGTGTGAAACTATCTTGTGGTAGTGGTAATCTTGTCATGTAAACCTCCTTTTTTAAAAAGTCAAAATGTCGGATTCGGTGATAGATCCTATCATATGCAGTCTATTCAGACTGCTCACTATCCTGTTTGATTATTGCACGAAAGAATATTATTGATGCTGTTATACTTGTTATAAATCCTATACACATTAGTGATAGTACAATGATACCTAGTAGCATTAGTATTGTTTCCATATTATCTCCTTTTATGTTCTGACTTTCTTTTGCGATCAGTCATGATTGCTTTAGTTAGATTGTTAGATACCCATACTATGAATATCCATATAGGTGCTGATATAACTGATAGTATTAGTGTTGGATTCAATCCCATAATCATCCACATGAATATCAATCCACCACCTAGTGATAGATATATTAGTACAAATGTTCCTATGTATTCTGATCTATCTTGAAATTTTAGTCCAGCTACTCCGTTGATTACTGACATGAATACTTTCTTGAGCATCCTGAATAAATAATCTATTAGTCCTATAGTTTGTTTTTGCATATTTACCTCCGTGATACATTACAAATACTGTAAAAATTAAAGTTAATAACATTCGGTGATTCCAGATCCTTCCTGTTTGGGGGGGGATTATATCCCCTCACCCACCAATGTGTTTATGTCTGCATTTAAGATACTTTCAGCTAGTTCTTCATGTTCTTCTGCTGTTGGTTGTCTTAGTGTTGATGGTGATGCTTTGTTTTTGTTCTTGTTTTCCAAAGCTTTCTCCCATGTTTCTCCATATATTAATTCAAACTTAGCTGACCATACATCATATCTGTTAGTCCAATAGTCTGTTAGGTCTGACCATCCTCTGAATGTTGCTATTCTATCATAGTCTTGTTGTTGACCTATCTCTGTTACTGTATCTACACGACTATCATTTGCCTGTGTTAATGCTCTTTTAGCTTGATCTGCTCTGCTACTAGCATTGTTCATTCCTGTTCTAGCACCTAAACATTCATACATGATACTGTCCTTACACCATCCTTGCATGAATGGTGTATGTACTATTGGGTACATTAGATTGAACACATTGTTCATATCTGTTGATGCTGCATCATTTATATGAATTAAGTCTTTAGTTTCTACTTTCCATTCTGTCATTTTACTACCTCCAAATCAGTATTTAGTTCTGCGATATCATATTCATCCATTTGCTTTGATACCCATTGAGCTTCTGCTCTGTATGCTTCAGCTGTTTCTAGATCACCATTGAGTTCTGCTAGTTTTGCTAGGTCAATGTATTTGTTAATCTCATCTTGATAATCCATTATTTGATCTCCTTCATTCTTATTCCTATATCCATAGTATACTCCTTACCTTGATCGTCCTCTGTTTGTACTGTGATTCCCCATGAATCACTTGATCCTCCTTCTGATACTATTATTCCTTCTATATCCTTGTCGTCTAAGGTCCTGTCATCATACCAAAAGTCTATTTGATACTTTGATTTTAGTGTGTCCTTGATAGCTTCTGCTACCTTTGACATGATAGTGTATGAGTTGTATTCCATGATGATCTCCTTTCGATCTCTGAATATGCCTACTCGTCACCACAGATATATCGTTCTGTCGACATGCTAGAACTTAGTCGCACAACTTCGTGCTGGACTAAGTGTGCATGTTTACAGGTTGTATATCGTGGTAGTTCGTCTGTGTATTTAGCTGATATGAGTACATAGTTGATACAGACGAATAGAGCATATTCGAGAGAGATAAAAACAAATTCTGGGTTACCTACCTTGTGAGCCTGTCGAACAAGTGATAGTAGCTCTTATGCGATTTATCGTATTAGAGATACATTGGGAGTAGGTCAGACATTTGTTTACAATTATTTACTTGACATGGTTACGAATCACTTGGTATCTATCGTTATGCCGAGAACACAGTTATCAAAGAAAGACGGTCTTACATACAAACAAAGAGCTTTGGTTGATACCCTCGTAGCTACAGGATGTACCATAACCGAAGCATCCCAGAAGGCTGGTTATTCTAAGGGAGAAGCTGGTAGAGTAGTAGCTAGTAGGACACTACGATTGCCAAAGGTACAAGCATACCTAATGCAAGAAGTATCCAACAAGTTAGGGTTGGGTTCAGTCCACGCATCCTCGACATTGTTACACCTTATCCAAAATGGAAAGAGCGAGTATGTTAGACTGGAAGCTAGCAAGGATCTACTAGATAGGATAGGCATGAGAACACCTGAGAAGGTGCAGCACAATCTGTCAGGAAATGTACAGATCAAGATAGACCTAGACTAGACGCATGGGGGGTTTGAAAACAGGGCGAAGCATAAGTGATAACCACCTTTACACACAACATAGTTGAAAAAAGCACTTCAAAAAAATATTATTTATAGTAAGGTTCGTTCATGGCAGATCCTCGAATAAAGAGAGCTGGAGTAAGTGGTTTTAATAAACCTAAAAGAACTCCTGGACATAAGACTAAATCACACATAGTGGTAGCTAAGTCTGGAGATAAAGTTAAGACTATTAGGTTTGGACAACAAGGAAAGACAGGAGATAGAACAATGACAAAGAGAGCAAAGTCTTTTAAGGCAAGACACGCCAAGAATATAGCGAAAGGAAATATGTCAGCTGCATACTGGGCGAATAAGGTGAAGTGGTGAGTACAGTTAATAAAGCTGGGAACTACACTAAACCCACAATGAGAAAGAGAATCTTTCAAAGAATAAAATCAGGAACAAAGGGTGGTAATGCTGGACAGTGGAGTGCTAGGAAAGCACAAATGTTAGCAGTTGCCTATAAGAAAGCTGGAGGAGGTTATAAATAATGGGGAAGACAAAACATTACTTTAAGAATGGTACAGAGTACAAAGGAGCTACACACAAGATGCCTAATGGATCATTACACAGTGGTAAGACACATGGTTCTGGCAGTAAAGTTGTAGTACATTTTAAAGATTTAAGTGCTAGTTCTAAGAAAAAAGCCAAGGCATAATGGCTCTAGCTAAATCTCAACGTAGTCTAAAGGCTTGGTCTAAACAGAAATGGAGAACCAAGTCAGGCAAACCCAGTGCAAAAACTGGGGAAAGATACTTACCAGAAGCAGCAATCAAGTCATTGACAGATTCTGAGTATGCGTCTACTACTAGAGCTAAGAGAAAAGGTACTAGAAAAGGTAAGCAGTTTGTTAAACAACCTAAATCTATTGCCGCAAAAACAAGAGCATATAGGAGTATAAAATAATGTATGGAATGAAAAAAGCCAGTGGATCTAAAAAGCTAAAAGGTAAACAGAAAAGTCTACCACCAGCTTTAAAGAAAAAAATTATGGCAAGTAAAAAGAAAAAGTAAGGAGCTAGTTATGTATAATAAATTACTAGATCGTTGGAATAACCTTAATAAAAAAGGTAAGACTTTAGTTGTTGCAGTAGCTGTTATTATAGTTATTGCGATAGTACAGTCTGCATGACACAACAATACGCACAAGATCTTATATCTTTTCAAGACAGAATGAAGTTAAGAAAGATAGTCAAGAAAGTACATTTCTCTCATTATCCTAAAGAATTTATTACAGATAAAGAAGCAGATATGTTTATTGAATCGTTACTACCAGATACTATTTACAAGTTAATTAAAGCTGGTACTGATTCAAATACTGTGTGAGTGGATTAAATTACAAAGCACCTGGGGAAGTTATTAAATCCTTTATGAAGGATAATAGCTTCTTTAGAGGTGTACGAGGTCCAGTAGGATCAGGCAAATCAGTATCTTGTTGTATAGAAATATTTAGAAGAGCTGCCAAACAAGAACCATCTCCTGATGGAAAGAGAAAATCTAGATGGGCAGTAATAAGAAACACAAACCCTCAATTAAAAACTACTACCATGAAAACATGGTTAGATTGGTTTCCAGAACAAACATTTGGTAATTTTACTTACTCTGTACCATTCACACATCACATAAAGATTAATGATATTGAATTAGAAGTTTTATTTTTAGCATTAGATAGACCAGAAGATGTTAAGAAACTACTATCATTAGAGCTTACAGGGGTATGGATTAATGAAGCTAGAGAGATTCCTAAGAGTATTGTAGATGCCTGTACTATGCGTGTAGGTAGATTTCCTTCTATGAAAGATGGTGGACCTTCATGGTATGGTGTTATAGCAGATACTAATGCACCTGATGAAGATCATTGGTGGTCGATTATGTCTGGTGAAGTGCCTGTACCAGATCATATGAATCAAGAAGATTCATTGATGTTAGTTAAGCCTGACAACTGGAAGTTTTTTGTACAACCTCCAGGCATGATAGAAAAAAAAGAAGATGATAAAATTAAAAGTTATGAACTTAATAATACAGCAGAAAATATCCAAAATGTTACACCTAATTACTATCCAAATATCATTAGAGGAAAAAGTAAGTCTTGGATTGATGTTTACGTTTTAAATAGATTAGGAACTATAGAGGATGGAAAGTTAGTTTATGGTTCATTTAGAGAAGATACACATTTAGCTAGTGAGAATATAGAGTTTGCAGATACTACAGTATATATAGGGTTAGACTTTGGTCTTACACCTTCTGCTGTATTTGGGCAGAAACTACCTGATGGTAGGTGGATTATAAACCATGAGTTAGTTTGTTTTGATATTGGTACAGTTAAGTTTAGTGAGATGCTAAAGTATGAGATAATTAAATACTGTGCAGATAAAGATTTAAAAATATTTGGTGATCCAGCTGGTGATTTTAGGGCGCAGACAGATGAAACTACTCCTTTTCAGATACTTAGACAGCAAGGTATACAAGCCTTTCCAGCACCATCAAATGATGTAGCTCTACGAATTGAATCAGTAGAATCTGCATTGAATAGGATGGTTGATGGTAAAGCTGGATTTTTACTGTCGCCATCCTGTAATCAGTTAAGAAAAGGCTTTTTAGGTGGATATCATTACAGAAGAATACAAACATCTGGCGAAAGATATGAAGATAGACCTAATAAGAATAAGTTTTCCCATGTTCATGATGCACTACAATATCTTATGTTAGGAGCTGGAGAAGGAAGGTCATTGACTGTAGGATCACAAAAACAAACAGTTACAAATGTTTACAAAAGTTGGAATCTATATGATAGAGGATCTATAAACAAAAGGGGTAAATGGGATATTTTCCGAAAGAATGGCTAGTATTCTTTTATGATCCACCTTTAGAATCGTGGTATCATATGTTTAGAAGAGGGGGTATGGCACATTGTGGTATGATGGGTTACGATCATACTAAGAATGTATGGATTATAATAGAACACATACACAAAAGACTTGATGTTAAAGTATTATCTAGTGAAGAAATATCTTACATTATAGATTATGTAATAGATAACAAAGGAGTTATTCTTAAATGCCCACTAAAAAGAGAAAAGTTTAAATTATTTCAAGGTGCATGGCTTAGAGAAAATAGTTGCGTTACAGTAATAATGAGGGTATTAGGTATTAATAGGTTGATTATAACACCTCATGGGTTATATAAATACTTAGTAAATAATGGATGTAAACAATGGGAATATTTAGAACACCAAAATATAGAAAATCAGCTTCAGAAATAGCTATGGAAGAGCAAATGGAAAAAGATCGTAAAACAGCTGAAGAAGAAAAAAAAAGATTAGAAGCTGAAGAAAAAAGATATAAAAAAAGATTTGGTAAAGGTATGATTGGAATGAGATCATTATTTTCTAAAGCTGGTGGTGGTGGCTTTTTTAGTGATGGAGAAAAGAAATAATGAGTTCAAAAACAAGTGCTAGTGGTATGGCTGGTTCTTCTGGCGGTACTCCAAAATATGACGTAGAACAAGTAAGAGCAAATAGAAAAGGTAAATTAGCAGATCAATATGCTAGAGATAAATTAGGTATTACTGGTCCTAATGTTTATAATACCCCAGCTGGTACAGTGGTTACAAAAGGATTTACATCTTCTACTGTACCTAGTCAATTATATGGTGACAAATATCAAGCAGCAAGAAATGAATATTTAGCTAATCAAGGTTTAGGAACTGTTAGAGCTGATGGTGGCTTTATGACAGGAGTACAAACAGATAAAGGATTAGTATTTACATCACAAGCTAATAAAGCATATCAAGCATCCAGAAATGTACCAATGCCTTTATCAAAACAAATGTTTGAAAGTCAACAAAGATTTACAGCTGGAATAGCAGCAGTAGCAGCACTTGCTGGTGTACCACTTATGCCAAGTATTTTGTATATGAAATCAAGAACACCCTATTCAGAATATTTAAGTAAAAATAAACAAATTTTTTCTTATGAATCTGGATCTAATCAAAATAAAAAAGATTCAAATCAAACATCTGAAAATAATACAGAAATGGCAGCACCAGGTGGAGATAATATAGCTCAAAAAGAAACAAAAAGAAAAAATTATTTAGCTAGTTTAAAAACTAGTGACAGTTTAGAAGGAGATAGAAAGTTTATTACTGGTAGTCAAAGGGGTTTTGGTGGTACTTATTCAGTTTAATGGAATATAATAACTATAGATCTTCTGCAAATATGTCTGATGATATATCAGCAAAATCATTTATTAAAAAATACTTACAAGCAGATGGATTAAAATCACTTTGGAAATCTAAGTTTGAAGAAGCATATGAATATACTATGCCTGGAAGAGAATCTTTCTATGAAGAATCCCCTGGACAGAAAAGAACAGATAGAATATTTGATGAAACAGCTGTAGTAGGTATTCAAGAATTTGCTAGTAGATTACAAGCTGGTATAACTCCTACATTTGGTAGATGGATTAATTTAAAATCAGGGATAGAAATACCAGCAAATATAGCTCCTGAGATAGATGAACAATTAGATTCGATAACACAATATATATTTGAAGTATTACACAACTCAAACTTTAATCAAGAAGTACATGAAGCATTTATGGATTGTGCAGTAGGTACTGGATGTTTATTAGTTAATGAAGGTACAGCTTCTGATCCTATTGTATTTAATGCAATACCTTTACCACACATTACATTAAACAGTGGACCTAATAATAAAATAGATTGTGTTTATAGAAAAAGACAAATTAGATTAGGAGATCTAAAAGTATTATATCCTAATGGAGAACTTAATGAAATTACTTTAAATAAACTAACTGAAAATCCAGATCAAAAGATTAATGTTATTGAAGGTACAATGCGTAACTATGAAGATCCTAATAAAGAAGTTTATGATTATATTGTTTGTTTAGAAGAACATGAATCAATTATAGTAAAAGAAAAATATACTGGTGCTGGTTCAAATCCATTTATTACATTTAGATGGAACAAAGCTAGTGGTGAAGTATATGGTCGTGGACCAATCTTTAATGCTATGTCTGCTATTAAGACTACAAACTTAACAGTAGAATTAATATTAGAAAACGCACAGATGAATATATCTGGTATTTATCAATTAGAAGATGATGGAGTAATTAATACAGATAATATTGCATTAGTGCCTGGCACAATAATTCCAGTAGCTCCTGGATCTAGAGGATTACAACCTATTAATGGTGCTGGTAGATTTGATGTTGCACAATTAGTCTTAGAAGATATGAGAAATAATATTAGAAAAGCATTATACATGGATACACTTGGTCCAACAAGAGGCACACCTATGTCTGCTACTGAAGTTGCAGAAAGAATGTCAGATCTATCAAGACAAATAGGATCATCATTTGGTAGATTACAATCAGAATTTATACAACCATTAATCAAAAGAGTTATATACATACTAAAAAAACAAGGAAGAATAGAAATACCTAGTATAGATAATAAAGAAATTAAAATTATACCAGAATCACCTTTATCGAGAGCGCAGAATGAACAAGATATAGCTGATGTTAATAGATTTAATGCTACTTTAGGTCAAACATTTGGTCCTGAAGTTCTTAATTTAATAGTTAAACAAGAAGAAGTAGCTAGATACCTAGCAGAAAAAATGAATTTACCAGAGAAGATTATTAGGGATGCAGCTGAGCAGCAACAAGTAATGCAACAGATGCAACAACTACAACAGATGCAACAAATGCAAGGAGGACAAGGTGGCTTGGGAGCAGATACGGAACAAACCTGAAGGTTATCATTATTCAATAGACGGATTTACTAGAAGTAAAGCAGCAGAAATAGAATTAAATGCTGATATTGCTTCATTATTTAAAACAGAACTAGGAAAAAAGGTTTTAAATTATTTAAAATCTATTACAGTAGATGCTGTGGCTGGTAGAGATATTACAAACGATCAGCTTAGACATCTAGAAGGAATGAGATATTTATATTTTATTTTAAAGAAACGATTAGAAGAACATAAGGAGAGCTAATGTCAGAAGAAACAGTACAAACAGAAGAACAACAACCAGTAGAAGCTACACAAAAAGAAACAGAAGTAAGTAGACCTGAGTATGTTCCTGAAAAGTTTTGGGATACAGATAGAAATGAAATTAAAGTAGAAGAACTAAGTGCATCTTATAACTCATTAGAAAAAAAGTTAGGTATGAGAACTGATGAGCTATCAAACCAAATACGAACAGATATAGAACAAGAAAGACTTGGATCTTTACCTGAAAAATATGAGATAGTTATGCCTGAAGTACCTGAAGATATAAATATTGAGGTTAATGAAGAACAAGAATTACTTAAAGAATGGTCAAATATTTGTAAAGATAATAATTTATCACAAGAAGTATTTAACAGAGGTGTTAATGCTTTTGTTAATAATGAAATACT
>VMHT01133888.1_pt1 | contig 16494 bp, 14 predicted proteins | sample 4693611 | NCBI WGS metagenome assembly VMHT01 (sample SAMN12280063, study PRJNA550983) | marine metagenome | isolation source: seawater sampled from same location over 5 years 0.02-0.2 micron viral filtrate | place: USA: collected off the coast of southern California halfway between the port... ... | reverse complement strand
CCAGTTCCCGCTGAACCACTACCAATGGGTCGATACAGATGGCGATTGGTGGGGTGATAACCAAGTTGGCGATGATGCAGATGCGTGTCCTACTGTTTATGGAAACTCAACTGCCGATAGATACGGTTGCATTGATACGGACGGAGATTCATACTCAGACCCAACTGCTAATTGGGGTCCAGTATCGTCAACTGGATACTGTCAGGCAGACGGGGTACCGCTTGACCCCACTCAGTGGTGTGACAGAGATGGTGATGGCTATGGTAACAATCAAGACGGCAATAGTCCTGACGAATGTCCTGACGAATTCGGTTCATCAACAATAGACAGAATTGGCTGTCTTGATACTGACGGTGACGGATATTCTGACCAGGGAGATCCGTTTCCAAATGATGAAACTCAATGGTCTAATCGAGATGGGGATTCTCAAGATTGTGGAGGAGATAACCAAACTGGCAACAACCCAGATGTTTTTCCTGATGACCCCACCCAGTGTAAAGACACTGACGGCGATGGATATGGCGATAACGCAGCAGGAAACAACGGCGATGCGTTCAAGTTTGACCCAACACAATGGTCGGATTTTGATGGCGATGGTTTTGGAGATAACAACGGAACTGGTTCGATAAACGGCGACATTTGTCCAACTCAAGCAGGTAACTCGGCGAATCCAATTTCACGAGGTTGCCCTGACAGTGACGGTGACGGATTTGTTGATCCTGAAGATGCATTTCCGCAAAACCCACTACAATGGTCAGACCAAGATGATGACGGGTATGGCGATGAAACAAACAAGCCTGGTGGGGATGATTGTCCCGATACATTTGGTACATCAAGCGAAAATAACCGGTATGGATGCCTAGATACTGATAATGATGGCTGGGCTGATATCGATGACGAATTCCCCGAAGATGGTGAACAATGGAAAGATACTGATGGTGATGGCTATGGAGACAATTACCTCTGGACAATAACCTTCATTCAAGATGAAGATGATGAGCAAAGAATCATCGAGTTGCGCGACCAAAGAGGCGATGCATTTCCCACACTACCAAATGAATGGAGTGATCAAGATGGTGATGGCTACGGTGATAATATCAGTGATGATTTCCCTCTAGAAGCCACACAATGGAGCGATTTTGATGAAGATGGCTATGGTGACAACTTCACCGGCGGCGCTTTCAAGCCTGACGATTGTATTGAAGACTCTGGCACCTCATATCGTGATGTTTATGGCTGCCCTGACTTTGATAAAGATGGAACAAGTGATACGACAGATCCTTGCCCATATGACCCTGACATCTTTGAAGGAAGAATTGGGTCTGTTGTTTGCAAAATAACTGAACCGCAACAAAGTGGAGAGTCAGATTCTGAATCGGCTAGCAGCAGTACAGAACCTACACTTGTCATCATGGGAGTAGCAATATTGATTCTACTATCTGTGATTATTGTTGCTCAATTTTCCAAAACCTTGGCTAAGAATAAATCTCGCAAGGAAAGAATCGATGAAGCAATGGTTAACTCAGCATTTTCTGAAGAGGATGAAAGACGAACTGCTTGGATTGATTACTATGTGGCAAATGGTCAATTAGATGAGGCTAGAGCATTAGGTTGGGTTGGCGGGGAACCTGCTGAAATGCCACAATGGAAAGAATTTGAGATTCAGCAGCAAAAAGCACAAGATGAAGCCATTCCTAATATGGTCAATCTTGATGATATACTATGAATTACGAGCTATTTGACGTCTAGCTTTTTCAGCAAGGCTGTCATCAAATGATAGAAATGGTAAATTGTTCCAATCAATCTCATTATCTATTGAATTTAATGCTTCATTGTTGGCCATGAAATCGACTAGATTTAGCACAGTGGGATTACTACCATCGGCCAATTCATATTGATGCCCCGGTAAAACAACATAGTTGGCATCAAGTTTCAAAAGAAACTCTCGCAAGTATAACAGCGATTTTCGCTGTTTATTTTGATCTCCACCGAATAAATCTGTTCTGCCACAGCGGCCTAAGAATAGACAATCACCGGTAACTACTACTCCATTTCCAACAATAGTTACGTGGCCAGGAGTATGGCCTGGCGTACAGTGTATTGAAAAAGAAAGAGAACCAAGTTGTTGATTAGTCGAGGTGAACTCTTCATGCTGCCACCAAAAAATTCCTTCAGGTTGATAGCCTCGTTCTTGTTCTAAATAATGACATCTAACCGTTAAACGATTTGATGAAAGTTGTATTAGCTCCTCTACTCCTTTGGTGTGGTCCCAATGGCTATGAGTGAGCCATACCTCGGTTAAATCATAATTTTTAGATTGGCAAAAATCATGCCAATATTGGCCATCAAATGGGTCAACTATACAAGCAGTGTTGCTTACATTACAAACTAACAGGTGATTTAGGTTATCCCACTCGCCTAACTGTTGTTGGTATACTGATACCTTATCAGTTTCATAAACTAGAATTGGTCTAGCCATATCTGTAGCCCCAAACCCGCTGATGACCGCTGCCCTTTCAAATGATGAGTCATACTGTGTAACATGGCCGAGGCCCAGAGGTTTGTTATTGCCCTCGTCGCCAGTGTCTTATTTATGTCAAGTTTGCCTCACATTGCCGCAGAGCAAAATGATGAATTAGGATTGACTTTGGAAATTATGAATGATGCAAAATACGGAACCTACATTGAAGGAGAAACCATATTAATCGAAGCAAATTTAGTCAATCATGGCAATTCTGTAGTTTACAAAGAAAATCCAGCGTGCAATGGTTATCTAACAGTAGAAGACAGTAGCGGCAAAACCGTTTACTCTAACTTAGACCAATGTAGGGATCAATCAAGAGATTCACTAATCGAGAAAGGTCAGATTATTGAGCAATCGCCAATTACATGGGATTTCAGATTGTATAATGATTCGTTTGTGGATTCGGGAAGTTACAAAATAACGCTTCATCATAGCAAAATGAATCTTAGCGATAGCATAGTTGTGAGATTTACCGAAAAACCACAAATATACCAAAATATCGTCTTGGAACTAAAGACCAATGAGATTGACACTCACCATCAATATATTTCCTATCTTGTTCAGATAGGGATAAAATATACTGGCACGGAAAATCTCCCGCTTGGTAATAATGAGTGTGTGATAAAAATCATGGGAGTGGATTTTACAAACCAAATTGAGTCGTGTTTTAGCGGGACAACCACACTACATGCTAATGAAAATATATATGCGGGTCACATGATTTTTACCGAACAGAACTACAATTTTTCTGAGCCAATATATTTTCAGTTATACGGTTCAGACAATATAAAAACATTGCTTCTTGACGACGAACATCAAAACCCCATGTCAGGTGATGCATATGCTAATTTTGATAAACAACTTAACGACCCAGACTTTGAAGTTCTACACGAAGAACAAAATGGTGAGTTGTTGATTAACTTAAAATCTCTAAATGAAGACCATTTACGCCTTGATGACCTATGCAACATCTCCGTAGACATATACAGAGACCTCGGAGAGTTATACTCAAGTGACAAATTTACCGTGTGTGATAGTGAAGTTAGCTCTACAGAAGTTATCACAAAGGAGATTTATACGTTAGAACTTATCGACGAGGAGCAATGTTTCATACCATTAGGCAAGTATACAGCAGTGATACAAATCGAAGAGGATATATTCTCTTTCGATTTTAACCAACTTAACAAAAACATAGATCCTAAATGTTACTTAGAGAGTTACGATTCCAGTTTCTATCTAACTGTACACAAAAACTCGATTTACACTACAATAGACATATCCTCCCATCAAAACACTCTAAGAATAGATTCTGAATGTCTAGCAGGTCTCAAGATTGAACAAGAATCTAGCGCTGATAATATAATGTCATATTGTGGATACAGCATAGGCAATTTTATTGATTTAGATGGTGAAAGTATCACTTTCGACGAAGAATTAGGCATAGATGGATTGGAATTTGGAGAAAATGTTTGGATACAATTCTCTACTTTTATTGGGCCAACAATACATGAAACAAGATTCGTTCAAACGGATCTTCAACAGAGTTCAACCTCTTCAAATTTCTTCGAAATTAGTGGGGTTTGGAGTCACGTTGAGTATGAACTGGCGGACTGTTGGATGCTCAGTGCCCCGAATTCGATCCATTTGATTGACGCGAGCCAATTATCAACCATGTGGCGCCCAAACTACAACTGGGAAGGAACTTACAAAGTAAAATTAGATCATAAAGGTGGTGGAGACTGTGGAATTTTTGGTATACCAATAGTTGTGATCGAAGAAATTTATCATGAATCTGAACCAATAAAATCGGTTGAAGTTATCGATCAGAATACAGACAAATCCGAAAATATTGACATTGTTAGCGTCACAATAACCGGCACAGCAAGCGCCTCAATTTTAGTCACACTGGTTCTTCTAATATCAAATACAGAAAGTATGCGTATTCCGGTTACATCTGCTGGCTTGTGGATGTTAGCTTTGGTAGGTAAAACTCATGAGACTTCTGACGGAAGATTCCAGAGAGGTCGCCTAATTGGTTATCTAACCGCTAATCCCGGATGTCACTTTAGGGCCTTAATGGCTGCACTAAACATGAGTAATGGACAAATCACACACCACCTCAGATTATTAGAAAATCAGGAACTGATATGGCGAATTAATGATGGAAGATTCGTTAGATACTATCCATTGAACAATTCCCTATACCCTGGCATGAACCCTGATGACCTACCGGTGCCGCCTCTATCTCCTGATCCAAAAAGCCTGCAAGGCAAGATTCTGACATTGCTAGATGATGAGCACCAAATTGGCGAATTCCCTACCCAATCTGAACTTGCAAAAAAGCTGGAAAAGAGTCAGCAACTTATCTCTCACCATCTGAGGACCTTGCAAAAGTATGGCCTTGTTGAGAAGCGAAAGATGGGCATCAAGAATAGGTACAAATTAACCAAAGAAGCGTTGTTTTTACTTGAAACAGATATAGATTATAACAAGATTAGAGATTGATTTCTTTTCTAGTCACACCATCGGTATCAATCTTCCATGGAATATTTGTCCAACCTTTGACATTAAATTGTTCAATAATCTCATTTCTAGAATCTTCTGATGAGAGAATTAATCCAACTACTCCACCACCACCAGCACCCATAGCCTTCCAAGCACTAACCTTATTTTGTTCAGTAAGTATAGCCAATTCTTCCCTAAATGGCTGATGTAATTCTCGGCCTAGAGTGTCTACACCGGCTGAATTCAGGTTCATTGCATCAATCACATCGCTCTTAGATTCTGTTTTCAAACCCCTGGCCATCAATAATCCAGCATCTCGTATTAGATCTAGGCCCTTAGTAATCTCTTGGTCACCTGCTTCAAAACGTTGCCAGACACTCTTGTGTAAATCGCCTGAAACATGGGTTATGTGACTATTAAACAACAACAGATTATTTTCAAGCCAACTACAAAACTCATCGGATGGAGTAATCGTTTCACAGGTTACAGATTCGTCATTAAATGTTAGGTGATTAATGCCACCAAGCGCGCTTGCCCATTGATCTTGGCGACCGCCTTGGTTGCCAAGTAAGGCTTCGAATTGATAGGCAAGTTCTGCAGTCTCGATTGAATCTTGTGCACTGCCCATTATGGTGGTAATGAAGCCTACATTCATCGCTCCACTAGTCCCTAAACCTGAGCCTGTAGGCATATCTGTTGAATATGATAATGATAATCTTCTATGGTCATCTATCACCATCTCTGACCTAACATATTGGTTAATGGCGATGTTTACCACCTCACCTGATTTTTTGCTGCAATAAATTGGAACATCTGTCCAACCACCTGCTAAATCAATTCTTGACGGGGCTCGAACCTCGATTCTTCGGGCCATAGAAATCCTAAATTGATTCGGTTCTTGAATAGTGGGTTTGAAATGGCAACCTACTGTGGCCAACCTGTAGCGGATAGGAGGTGGTGATTTGAGTTACAGCATCGAAAGTGTTGATGAAGATTATTGGCAAAAGAAATGGGATGCTGAGAAAGTATTCGTTGCTAGTGTAAATGAGAACAAGCCTCCGTTCTACTGCCTTGAAATGTATCCTTATCCATCTGGAAAAATGCACATGGGGCACGTAAGAAACTATTCTATCGGTGATGCTGTTGCGCGCTATAAGCGAATGATGGGATTCGAAGTTCTGTACCCGATGGGTTTTGATTCGTTTGGTATGCCAGCAGAAAATGCTGCAATAAAAGAAGGTGGTCACCCTCACGACATTACTGAAAAAAACATGGCCTCAATCACCAAACAAATCAAGCGGATGGGTTTTTCATATGACTGGAATCGTATGGTAAAAAGCCACGATCCGAATTATTACAAATGGAATCAGTGGTTCTTTACAAAATTCTTTGAAAATGGGCTTGCATTTCAAGAATTTGCTCCGGTAAACTGGTGTAATCTATGTAATACCGTACTTGCTAATGAACAGGTAAAGGCAGGTAGATGCTGGAGATGTAATGGCCCAGTTATTCAAAAAGAAATGAGTCAATGGTTCTTAGATATTCCAAAATATGCTCAAGAACTAGTTGATGGGTTGGAACAAATTCAGTTCCCCGAAAATGTTGCAGCAATGCAAAGAGATTGGCTTGGGCGTTCTGAGGGGGCTGAGATTACCTTTGAAATCGAAGATTCTGAAGATACTATTACCGTATTTACTACAAGACCAGATACTCTATTTGGAGTAACATTTGTCACCTTAGCCCCTGAACACGAGTTGGCAAAGAAATTAGTTTCTGGAACAGAATATGAGGCAGATTGGCAGGCGTTACACGATGAGGTATCTGTAATGGCAGAATTTGATAGAATCAAAAATATGAACAAGAAAAAGGGCGTTCCACTAGGAAAAAATGCCATACATCCCTTAACTGGAGAAAAAATTCCTATTTGGAGCGGTAATTTTGTCATCGCATCTTACGGAACCGGCGCAGTAATGGCGGTTCCAGCCCATGATGAGCGAGATTTTGATTTTGCCAATAAATTCTCTATTCCAATTAGGCGGACATTAGTGATGTCTGAAAACGGTGATGCATCTCAAGAACCAAGCAAGGCTGAAACAGAATATGGCTGGATGGTGAATACTGGAAGAGATGAATTTGACGGCCTTTATGGGAATGCGGCAATTACAGCAGTGATTGATGAATTAATCAGGATTAACAAAGGTAAGAGAAAGCTAAACTGGAAAATAAGACCTTGGTTAATCTCAAGACAGCGATATTGGGGGACGCCAATTCCAATCATTCATTGTGACGAATGTGGCCCAGTTCCGGTGCCAGAACATGATTTGCCCGTTGAACTACCTCGAGATATTGTCTTTGGCAAAGGCAATCCGCTCGAAACATCATCAGAATTTATGCAGGTTAAATGTCCAACCTGTGGCAAAGATGCGCGCAGAGAAACTGATACTATGGACACTTTTGTTGACTCCTCGTGGTATTTCTTGAGATTCACCGATGCTACGAATGACGAACAATGCTTCTCAAGAGATTCAGCAAACCATTGGATGAATGTTGACTTTTATTGTGGAGGTATTGAGCATGCTCAAATGCACCTTATCTACGCTAGATTTTGGACCAAGGCTCTAAGAGATCTCGGACTTCACTCAATTGACGAGCCGTTCAATGAATTATTATGTCAAGGTATGGTGAATAAAGCAGCACCGTATTGTGAATCGTGTTCAATTACCCTTAATGTCGACCATATGGGGATGCCCTGCCCACAATGCGGCGATGTTCTATCTATGCGTTCGGCAAAGATGAGTAAGTCTCTCGGAAATACAGTTTCTCCGGAGGATATGATTGAGAAATATGGTGCTGATACCGTACGTCTTTTCATCCTATTTGCAGCCAATCCAACCGCTGGCATGGATTGGTCGGATACTGCATTAGAAGCTAATTATCGAGTTATGTTGCAACTTCGAACAATGCCTGAAATAATACTAAATTGGGATAACAAACCTGCTGTCATTGACGAATGGTTAATCGCTAGAATCAAACAAAGGGTTGCAGAGTTCAATAAAGCGATGGCCAACTATGACTTGCGCAGAGCAGTTGAAATTTCTCATTACGAATTAATCAAAGATATCAATTGGTACACTAGAAGAGGGGGAAATAACGCTGGTGTTGGTCGCACAGTCCTTGAATCATGGACCTATCTAATATCTGTCTCAACTCCTCACTTAGCAGAAGAATGGGGCAGATGCATATCCTTGGAAAATATGGTCTCAGCATCCCAGATGAAAGACATAGGCTCTGTTTCAAACAAAGAAGCAAGTATCTTAGATTACGAATTCATTATGCGCGGGGTGTTAGAAAATGCTCGTAAGGTAAAGACCATCGCCGAAAAGCATTTGCAAGGCGAGGCAGACAAATTAACACTTATTGTTTCGCCAGAATGGAAGAATAATCTGTCTATGGAAGCGATTTCATATTTACAAAACGGTGGAAATGTTAAGCAATTTATTCAAGAATTGAAACAAATGGATTTTGTCAATGGGGCAAATATGGGTGAAATATTGTCTTATTGGAATAAGAAAATGCTCTCTCAGGTATTCAAATGGGATGATAAAGCAAAAGAATTAATTCTTGATAATATTGATGAAGCAAAGATTCTATCAGACAGAGCATCATTCATTGCCGAAGAACTTGGACTGAGTAACGTTGAAATCGTCAAAGCAGAAAATTACCAAGGAACTGATGGTAGAGAAAACTCTGCTATGCCACTAAGCCCAAGTATAATTTTTGCATAAGTGTGGTAATTATGCAGCGACCCAACTTGGTGCTGAGAAAGTCAATACCAGTGAGAGAGCTGCAAACCATAGAGCATAATATCATGGATTTGGATAATTGGCCAATGTGGAACAAGTTCGCAAATCGGATATTATCTGAAATGCATGGCAAACTGAAGGTAAACCAGCGGATAGATCTGCATAGAGTTGTCGCGCAACAATTGATTGAAGACATGTGGATAATTGCTGAAATCAATGAAGGAGTGGACCCTAAGTTCAGTCAAATAATCATTAATTGGCAAGGTCAGAAGGTAAACGGTAGAACTTCTGCCCTAGCAATAAGAAGTTTAACTCTTGATATTACTCTACTCCATAACAAAGACGGTGGCGTTGAAGTAACGGCATGGTGGGAAATCTCACGGTTAAGTCGTTTTCTTGGCTTTGGCAACCGTATCGCGAGAAAAATAGTAAAGCAAATCTTTGATGATTTGACAACCCATGGAGTAATTGACTCTCATCTAGGAAATAGTGTTGAAATAAAGCAAACCGAATAACCGATAGTTCAAATGATGTCGCCGGTAAGGCATTATTGTGACAACAGACAAACCACGTAAAAAATCTCGGTCACAACGGCACCAGAGACCTAAACGCTATGGTACAACCAAGAAATCAGTACTATTAGAGAGAAGTAAAGACTACATCGAAGAAGTGGAAACTAGAGCTAATGGAAGATTTGACCGAGAAGAACGGGTAATGGGTTTCCCAGATGAATTACCCGCACCGAAAAATCACAAATTCGAATGGCAAACAAATCCTGTCCCACTAAAAGATGAGGAAGCACTAGCAAAATTTGTGATAAAAAAGGGAGAATTTGGATGGCTTGATGATAGCCGGGTAGATGAAATCGGCCAATTTGTTGACGGTAAAAATATGAATCTAGACCAAGCATTATCATTGCGCTCAGCGTTACTTCAACAAAAAACAGTTTACAGTCACGGTAGATTAAAATCCAAGGCAAAATCGTTATTCAGATTGTATAATGAGGGGGTAAGTGTAGTTGACCTTTCAAAGAGATTTGACTTCCCACCAATGAATGTTTTTCGCATCATTCTTGCTGAAAAGAGATGGTCGAAATCTCGAATTAAGGAGTGCTTGAGGGAACCCACCAAAATGAATCAACGAGAACAAGAAGAGTTTCAAAAAGCTGAGGCTGCTGATAGAGTTTCGAATGTTGACCAATCTGAGACTCATTCTAGAGCCGATTTATTCGAGGAGGTCCTTGCTGATTGGTTTGAATCTAGAGGTGTCAACTTGAGACGTCAAAACGAGATGGTTTCTGAACAAAGATTAGAGCATGGAAGACCAATTAATACCCCCGACATTCTATTCCTAGACCATGTTGAGATAAACGGACAACCCGTTGCGTGGATTGATGCAAAGCACTTCTATGGAGCCGATGTGTCATTTCAAAGAAAGAAGATGACTAAACAGATGTCAAGATATATCGAAGAATGGGGTAGTGGTGCTGTAGTGTATCGACATGGGTTTAGTGAAAATCTGTTCATTCCAGGCTGTCTAATGCTTGACTCTGAAAATCTAGACCTCTCAAAAATGGCTTAATTTCACGAATCTATTGCTGAGATTAAAGATTCCAATTCGTTTTCACTGAGTTTTGTGTGCAACAAATCTAATTCATCCGGGGAAAGCATACGGTCTAATTTCCGTGGCAGGATTACACAAGATGTCCCCAACATGCAAAGTCGAATGCTAACATGTGATTGCAAATCCAGGGAACGAACTACTTTTCTGACATTATCTAATAGATGCTTTCGCTCTGTTTCAAAAATTAACTCTGACTCATGGCAGAAGTTACTTGACTGGTCTAAAATCTCCTTCCAACGAGAATGATTCCACGGGCCATTTTTTATGTTATTCAGTGCCTTATGCCCTGCTTTAGTGATTTTAACTTGCCAGTTTTCATCATTGATGTACTTTGATGTGTGACGGGTTTCTTCGGGTTGCCAAACCAGAATTACTGGTTGTTTACACTTGAATCCAAGACTAGTTCCCGACGCGCCCGGTGCACCAGGTTGTAGTCTAATCTCAACACCACCAGCATAGATACCCAATACATCTCCTAAACCAGAGCCGTGTTGTCGCTCAATTCTATGGCATATCCGATAATATTGGTCAAGATTGCCTCGCTTTGTGTATTCGCGGAAAGCCAAACCTACAGCAATAAGTCCAGCCGCTGACATGCCAAAACCTTGACTGGTTGGCAGTTCAAGTGAGACTGTTATGTCAAAGGAGGTGTTACCATCAAGCAATTTTGCATAGACTAAATCATCAATTAAATCCCGATATAATATATCTGAATTTGCCAGCTGATCACCTTTCAAGTCAGTAACAGAAATTGTAGTATCTTTGATATTGGTGTTACCTTGTTTAATCGCTAATTTTACTTTTACTCCGTGTTTAATATTTATTCCAACCCCGCGACTACCTTGATTACGTAGCAAACGACCTTCCTTTTCCACCGTGAAAAATAGAGTAATATGCCCACCTACATGTGAAATATACTCTTTCTCCATAGTATTCCCACCTGTTCAATTGATTTCAAATATTTTATTAAATCACCACAAATAATCGAAAAAGTAAGGGTGTAATTGAAAGTCAAGTAATAGTTAGGCGAATCATGGCCGGAGGTGCAATGATACCACATGACAGGGGACATTTGCTTTGGACCGCGGAAGATGGCGTTAGTAGGATGCTGTTGTCAAGTATGGATCGGTGGGTTACTGCAATTCTTGCCGATGACGATATCGACAACCCCATGTTTGGCTCTGGTGCAGCAATTAATGCTACGATTATAGCCAAAGGTGATGGAATTGTTGCTGGTACTGCAATGGTTGATCATTTGATCCAAATTTGGGCACCGTCTATTCAAATTAATTGGCGTGCTTCCGACGGAAAGAAAGTTTCCAGTGGTGAAGAAATCGCTAACTTAACAGGATGTCGAGAAACAATTCTCTTGATTGAAAGAAGTATTTTGAATATCCTTGGACACTTATCGGGAATTGCAACAGAAACCAAGAAATGGGCAAGTAAGGTAGCAAAACAGATTGCTTGTACCAGAAAAACCACTTGGGGCCTGCTGGATAAATGGGCCGTCCATTTAGGAGGCGGATTAACTCATAGGTTAACAAGAAATGATGCTTTGATGATTAAAGAGAACGACTTGGCCTCCATGGGAGATTCAGATGATGAAAATGAGAAGAAAATCGCTGAGCTTATACAGTCACTAGACCCAAGTCAACTGGAATCATTCATTGAGATTGAAGTGAGAAATGAAAAGGAAGCGATTACTGCTGCTGCGATGTGGCAACAGTCACACCAAGGTATTGAAACAAAACTAGTTGTCATGTTAGATAATTTCGGGCCAGAAAGATGTAAAGAAATGGTCGCTCAATTAGAAGACATGAATCTTAGAAGTGCAGTTTGGTTAGAAGCAAGTGGTAACATTATTTTTGAAACATTAGATGAATGGTTTGAATGCGGCGTTGATGTAATCTCGACAAGCGCGATAAATCGAGGTGTCAAACCGCTTGACATGTCAATGATTATTGGTGATTGAATGGGGGAGTTTACCGCCGATAAAAGTCACCCTAGATACGAGTCGTTGCTAAAAAGGCATAACCTAGAAATTGCTGCCAGCAAGGGAATGTTGGCAGATAGTGCATTAATTGCTCATGGTCGGGGCGAAGCGTTCGATTATCTGCTTGGCGAGAAAACATCTGAGAACGCCTTTCTTGCTACAAAAAATGCTCTAGCCCATCTAAGCGCTGCGAAACGTCCAATCATCACAATCAATGGTAATACTGCAGCGTTGGCTGGGAAGGAGTTGATGCAGATTGCTAATTACCTCAACTGCCCTGTTGAAATCAATATATTTTATCGAACAGATGACAGAATTTCGGCCATGCTGGAACATCTTGAGGGCATTAAGCAAAAACACGGCATTACTACCACTATTTTAGGTGGAAGTCCGGATGCAAAAATTCCAGGCCTTGAGGGGCCACGTGCAAAATGTTGTCAAGACGGCATATTTTCGAGTGATGTGATTTTAGTTCCGCTGGAAGATGGTGATAGATGTGAAGCCTTGGTCAATATGGGCAAGACTGTGATTGTAGTAGACTTAAATCCACTTTCTAGGTCAGCAAAGATGGCGTCAATAACAATTGTTGACGAAATCTCTCGAGTAGCAAATAATATGCTAGAGATCATTGAAAACGAAGATAATTTAGAGATTGACATCGATTTTATCAATAATCATAACCTGCAACAAAGTCTGAATATAATCTCCTCGAATTATTCATGATTGGTCAACAATTACACTATGAACTGAGTTTTGTAGGCATAAATGTTTTATTTTCTAGCGTTGAATATATTATGAAAAAGATGGGAAGAGAACTAGGTAATAATCCAAGGAAAGGAACATTTGGAACTAACATCTCATTCGACATTGATGACAAATCTGCACCGATAAGAAGAAGAACAAAGGAAGAGAAATACCGACCTACAGATAATGACGAAGTGGGTAATTCATTGACAGGATGTCCAGGGTGTGGCTCAGAAATAAGTCACGATGAATGGTTGGATTGTCTCGTTGGTTTTGTTTCTGGAGCGCATGAATTTGAAATTGGCAACCCAGTAAGAGCAAGGATTGTACAAAACCTAAGAAATCAAACTGCAAAAATAAACCTACCACAACCAAAAGGAAATTGGGAATTGGCTGTTGTTGGTAAACTTATGTCAGAAATTGAAAAAATAGTCGTAGCTGAGGTTAACCGCAATCAACAAAAACAGGTTGCATCAGCAGGACTAAGTGAAATTGAACGTAATGAACTGATTGCAGAAACGGAAGCAAAAACAATCAATTCTATGGCAATTGAGATTCAAGATGCCCTGATTGCTGAACTAACCCCTAGGCTTGAGCAAGAAATTAGGGCTCAGGTTGAGCAAGAATTGTGGCAACAATTTGAGCAGGAATGGAAAAATAGATTAACCAATAAACTTGCTGAATCGTAGTTGAATTACCATTATTGCCATATCACTTTGATGATATTCTTCATAGGCTGTCAAGAGTACAGTCAAGTTATGAGGGATAACAGGCTCCATGTTGACACCATGCCAGCAGAGGTTCAGAAACTGTGTGAAGTCATGGCCGGAATTGACCCTCACTGGAACCTAGAAGACTGGTTACGTAATCAAGCAAATTCAAGTTTGGAATTAATTTCAAGTGAATTGGAAGTTGAATTAAAATCCGCTGAGCAGAGACTAAAACGGATAACCGACATAAAAAGTCGCATCTCAACCCCAGAGGACGAAAATCTACCGTCAAACCAAACCAACCTATTTGATTGCTTTAGCATTGAATATGACAAGAGTATTGTCGGACTTGGATCACGAGCCGTAAGCAATGATGAGGAGTTCTCTGAAACACACCCGGTAAGTGCATTCCTCGACTTGTTACCCAATGACCAAGGCGACGACCCACTACTTGCAGTTGCGTGTCAAAATCTAATGATAGTGATCGACGAAGAATTAGCAAAAGGTAAACATTCTGCAACCTTAGAAGTAATTGTTACAGAACTAGATAAAGCCGGTATTTCTTTTGAAGAAATTGATGAAGCAATTGAGCATTTACTAATGAGTGGAGCAATAATTGAAATCGAGGATGATTGTTTCATTACTATCTAATCGAGGATTTGCAATGACCTTAACCAAAAAGCAAGCTGCTCAGTTATGTATTGATGCAATCGACTCTGAACGAAAATTAAAGCAAAAAGTTGTCATCGTTGTAGTCAATATAGTGGTAATTTCGGTTGCAATATCACTAATCACATCTTGGTATTTTGGATTATCATGCTTGCTGATTTGCGGCTTACTGGGGCAATTTGCTCATGAGCGAATGGACAATTCAATTCAGGCTAGAAAAATACTGGCGATGAAATCATTGAACTGGCAACAATCTGAATTAGATAATCAGGATTTATTGATTAAACTGAATAAAATTATTGGCTAAGTGGCAAATATGAACGATGGTCTTGACGTTTCACGGTTAGAGTCTCAAGCAAAAATCGTTAAACGACTGGCCAAGATTGCAATTTTTAGTTCTACAACATCAATTCTTGTGCTACTGTATGGTTTCATTATTCCTGATCCGGTAATTTTCTTGACAATAGTTCTAATTCCAGTTGTCGTGATGATTACCGATAACTCCATTGAGAACATGTATCAAAAAAAGATAGAATTTTTACTCAATGATTTACAAACAAAAGGGTTTGATGATGATGATTTTGCTAGCAGACAAACAGCCACAAAACAATCGAATTATCCCAATTCTGCCTTCCTTAGAATTAGAGGAGGAGATGAAAAAGGCCCAGCTTTTGGCAAGGATAACAAGAATTTCTCCACTCATAGTAAGCGCATTGATGCAACTGCAAACCGGGATTTTGACAATTTGGAAACGATTAGTACAGATAACGAGAAAATGATTAGAGTTGCCGACGAGATACAGTCGGAAATTGCTGCTGAACAATGGTCTAAATCAGAATCGATGGATAAAGATTTAATCGAAGCAGGAGTTAATAATCTAGGTGATTTGATTAAAACTGGTTGGTTTGAGAAAAATAAACAAGATGATGCTGTTGAACGCCTGTATGAAAAAAGCGAAGGAAACCAAATATAGTCCTCCTACTTAGACTAAGACATGAAGGTAAAGGCAATCTTGGTGGCTGGTGGCCACGGGAGTAGATTGAACCCCTTTACCAAAATAACTCAAAAAACACTCTTACCAATCTATGATAGACCGGTAATCGATTATGCTTTAGGGACTATAAGACGAGCAGGAATAAAAAATATTACAATCATTTCTAATCAATTCATTGGACAAATTGCTAAACATGTTGGCTCTGGATTAGCAGGAGAACAAATTCACTACGTTCTTGAGGAAACTCCGGAAGGCGTTGCTAAGGCACTTAATTTAGCAAGACCGCATAATGAAGCATGCCGGCTTTTAGTCTACTTTTCAGACAATATTACCACGATAGAATTAGCAGATCATGTTGAGAAATTTACTAAACATGATGTAAATCCAGGATGTTTGTTATTATCTAGAGATGAGGAGCATCCTCAAGCATTTGGAGTCGCAAAATTTGATACAGATGGTAAAATTGTTGACATCGTAGAAAAACCAGAAAAACCCCCTTCCAATGTTGCAATAGGTGGAATCTATCTATTTGATGAACAATTTTGGTCATTAGTAGATGAATGTCAAATTGAATATGATGGTAAATTTTCAATTACAGATGTAAATCGGAAATACGTCGAAAAAGGGCAAGCTGAATTACTTAACATAGGCAAAGAAACATGGGTTGATTGTGGCACTCCTGAGTCCCTGCTTGCTGCTTCAATAATGGCTAAGGACGGCAAATTGAACCCAAATCCCTTCAAGTAAATTTAACAAAGTCTAAGTGCTAAAATAACAATGGTGTTGACATGAAAATCGGGATAATCGGAGCAGGTATGGTTGGTGGAGCCATCGAACACTGTTTTACTGAGACACATGAATTATTCATCCACGACCCTGCTAGAGGAACTAAGTTAGGTGACGTAATCGATAATGTCGATTTTGCCTAT